>Ga0310697_10000343_pt1 | contig 66477 bp, 67 predicted proteins | sample 172DNAGHGlowgp2_FD_203883 | JGI IMG/M metagenome (GOLD analysis project Ga0310697, IMG submission 203883) | Sheep rumen microbial communities from Palmerston North, Manawatu-Wanganui, New Zealand - 1728 DNA GHGlow gp2 (v2) (version 2) | ecosystem: Host-associated > Mammals > Digestive system >...
CATCTGTCCGCTCGCATATAGATTCACCCGTAAGCATATAGATAAGGGCGTCGGGCATGAAGAGGATTTTATCTGCCCTAAGCCATGCATCTTTGTCATTCCGGCGAATTGTATCAAGCTGGAACAATGTATTGAAAGGCATGAACTGGATACCTGTACGCTCGTAGAGTTCCTCCTTGGGCATACATTCAGCAAAGTAGCGCTCCATCGCGCCATCCGTATGTGGATCACGATAGCAGTACGGCAGACCAATAAGCTCGCCATCCTTGTCGAAGAATGCAACATCGCAGCCCCAAGTGTCTATGCCAATGCTGGTAAGGCAAATGCCCTCCGCCTTGACCTTATGCAAAGCAAGGAGAATGTCATCATATAGCTTTGGCAAATCCCAGAAGATATGTCCATTACGATGAATTTGCGTGGTCTCGAATCGCGTCAATTCGCGCATCTCAACACGTCCACCATCATATCTTGCAATAATTGTACGGCCGCTGGTCGCTCCGAGGTCAATCGAAAAGTAATATGTGGGAAGCATTGTTTTCTGTAATTTTTCTCGCAAATATACAAAAATAATCGCACACGCCGGCTAGAAAAGACAAAAAATTCAACAAAAAAATCAAATTGTAACAAACGACACTCCGCCTTGCTTTACCGAAGACTTTACCTAAGCAAAAAGGGGGAAACAGAGAACAGCTCTAATTGAACCAGAGAATAAGGCATAAAAAACGCCGCGTGCGGCGTTGACAATTTCCGCGTGCGGCGTTGGCAATTTCCGCGTGCGGCGTTTAAATCCCCGCCAGCGGAGTTTATTTCTTTGAGCCTCTTGTCGGATTCGAACCACTATTTGATTATAAGATAGTTAGGAAGAGATGTGTATACCGATTTTGATTTTGTGTACACATACTCTTTTTCTACCATTTTTCAGTTGCGGATTTTATCCAACGACAATTTTCAGAGTTTTGCCTTTAGAGAGGCGTTTATTATTATTATTATTTAATTTGTTTTTTTGATATTCCCATATCTCTACACGGGAGCAATTAAGATTTTTTGGTTTGTTTGTTTGCCGTTTCAGTCCCGAAATTTCTTGCAGTGACTTTGAAACTCTCGTAACTTTGCACCAAATTCGTAATTTTTAGTATCACAAATGCTGGTGTCCGATAGTTATAACAAACCTCTTAATTACACTGCAAAGGTACTAAATAATAAGCAAACAAACAAACATTTTTGAGAGAAAAATCTTAAATATAATAATAATATGTATAGGTTTCTTCATTCAAACAAGTCTAACGGCATAAACAAGGCGGCTCAAATTGCATTTTGCAGGAGAAAGAACATGTGTGTAAATGGGAGTGGAATTTCATTTATAATACTCCACTTAATTTGTAATGAATCCACCCCCGTAGGTGGTAATTACTAATTAAACACACATGTACAATGGAAAATCAATTCATTGAAAAGAAGACGGAATGGATTCGTTCCATCCGTCCAGACGAGACAAAAACGGGTTTCGTCAGAGAGTATGAGGAGTTAGACACATTATCTACTCTTGTCAGCAGATTCAATCAAGGGCTGGGAAGAGATAGAGGTGTAAAGCTAACTACTAAACGCAACTGGGAAGAGAAGTCGTTTAGTATTAAATGCGAAAAGATTAAAACTTAAAGCAAGTATGGTACAAATTAAAGCAAAAGGGACAAACACTACCCTCGCACAAAGAATCGTAAATTGTAATGATACGGTTTTGACCTTGGATGATGCTGCCGAATTTCTCGGCAAGACCAGAGAGGCCGTAAAGAAAATGTGTCAACGCAAACAGATTCCATGTCACAAAGAACGTAAGTCATGGCTCCTGCTTAAAAGCGAAATTGTTGAATGGCTACGCGCTTTATGATTAAGTTCTCTCACAAAGAACTCTAAATGCGTAAAGTCCTCTGCCTGCCCTCTGCGAAGAACGCATGCAGAGGCAATTTTTTAACATCTAATCTTATCAGTATGGCAAACGAAATTATTAACACTACAGATGTGGAGAAGAAAGTTATTATCGTGAGGGGGCAAGAGGTGCTGCTCGACAGGGATGTCGCAGCTCTTTATGGGGTTGAGACAAAAAGAGTGAATGAAGCTGTCAGAAATAACATTGAAAAGTTCCCTGATGGATATGTACTGGAATTGACCGACGAAGAGTCTTCATCTGTAAGGTCGAAAATTTCGACCAAACAAGAAATGCACTATGGTAAACACTCAAAGTACAACTACAAAGCTTTCACGGAACGTGGCTTATATATGCTGGCTACTATCCTGAAATCAAAGAATGCAGTGAATACTACTATCGCCATCATCAATACATTTACACAGGTGCGAGTGATGGCAAGAACGATGGAAAAAGTGGAACACGCTCCTGATGGTCAAGCTTTGCAGAAAGAACTTCTAAAGAAGTCGGGCGAACTCATGGGGGAAATAATTGGGCAGAATCTTTCCACAAAAGCCATCGAGACAGAGATTGAACTTAACTTCGCTGTCGTGAAGATTAGGCATAAAATCATTCGGGGAGGGAAAGAGGAATAGCATGGAAAAGAAAGAGTATTATGTGCAGCCGAAAATCGCTGCCAAAATAGTTGAGCTCAATCAGGAACATACCCTGCCTGTGAACATCACCATTGGAGAATGTGTAGGCAGTCTGACCCAAATCACTTTCGAGTACGAACTGATTGACTATCATATCGTGGCATGGCTCGTGAACAAGGGTACACTGTTCTACACCTGCCTACCTGATGAGGAAATCTTGAATGATAATGATTAAACAATCTGACATCGATAGGGTTCTGGATGCCTGCAACATCGTGGACGTTGTCAGGGACTATAGCATTCAACTAAAGCAGAAAGGAAGATACCTCTTTGCGTGCTGCCCTTTCCATCAAGAGAAAACTGGCTCTTTTTGCGTTTCGCCTGAGACTGATACGTACCATTGCTTCGGATGTCATGAACATGGAAACAGCATCAGCTTCGTTATAAAACATGATGGCTGCTCATTCCCCGAAGCTGTGAAGAAACTGGCTGAGAAATACAACATCGATATCGAGGAGTCCGAGCCTTCTGCACAGGATGAAATGGTACGGAAACAGAAGGAGGCAATGTACATAGCCAATGACATCCTGGCGAAATACTATCATGAGCAGCTTCTTAATAATGCGGCAGCTTGCAAATATGCCTACGGACGATGGAATGAAGAATACTGCAAAAAACATTTCATCGGCTATTGTCCACCAGACGCACGCCTGATTGATAAGCTTGGCATATCTAAGGAAATCGTCGAGCAGCTGGGACTGAAGAACAAAGGTGGGTATGACTTCTTCAATGAACGCATTGTCATTCCTATCCGCGACAGGAACCAGCATATCATTGGATTCACGGCTCGCCTTTTACCAATCCCCAGTGATAAGTATAAAGACAAGGAGAAGGAGCCTCCTAAGTATATGAACAGCAAAGACAGCATCATATATGACAAGAAAGGTTCATTCTTCGGTTCTGATACGGCATGGGGGAAAATCGCTCGAAGTGGTGTCTGCTACATCGTGGAAGGTGCTTCTGACTGTATGCGTCTGCATATCATCGGCGTTCCTAATACTTTGGCTCCTTTGGGCACTGCCTGGACGAAAGAACACAGCGCTATCTTGAAGAAAAAGGCTTCACATATCTGCTTTGTGCCTGATGCTGACCCGCCAAAGCCTAACGAGAAATACGGACCTGGCATCAAGGCGGTGATGGAGTCTGGCGAAGCGGCCATGAAGTATGGCTTTACTGTCTCTGTGAAGCAGATACCCATCGGAAAAAAGAAAAAGGATCCTGACTCGTACTGTAAAGACAAGGCAAAGTTTGATAAACTTAAAGAAACAGATTTCGTTCTTTGGCTGGCCGAACTCCTATTCGAGAAGGGCATGACTGCAGAGCAGGAAAGCAAGATTATTAACAGGCTTGCTTCGCTCATGACTACCCTATCTGATGAAACAACTGTTGACAGGTATATCTCGAAACTGACAAAATATGTTCCAGGGAAGCGCACCTGGCAGAAGGCTCTGGATGCACAGCGTAATGAGCAGGCGGAAGCTGAAGCGAAGGCTAAGGCTGAAAAGGATTCTGACCTTTTCAAAAAGTATGGCTTCAACATCGAGAAAGATAAACACTATTACTCTATCTCTGATAAAGGTGGGGTGTATGTATGGAGTAATTTCATCATGACGCCGCTTTATCATATCAGAGACAGCGTGAATCCTAAGCGTATCTATTTGCTGAAAAATGAACGGGGACAGCAGGAACTGCTGGAACTGAAGCAGGAGGATTTGTGCTCTCTGCAAAGGTTCATGGTGAAAGTCGAAGGCTTGGGTAATTTCATCTGGAAAGCTACGAATCGTGAATTGCAAAAGCTGAAGGAATTGCTTTATGAGGTCACGGATTCGGCTGAGGAGATTGTACAGCTGGGATGGCAAAGCGAAGGATTCTTTGCCTTTGGCAATGGTATATTCCATGATGGGAAATTCCTAAAAACAGATGATGTGGGTATCGTCAGACTGCCTGAAGGCAATTACTATCTGCCTGCAAACTCTTCTATCTATAGTAAGGACAAGAAGCTTTTCCAGTTTGAACGGCGTTTCGTACATCTGGGACTTTCTACAATTTCACTCAAAGAGCTTACGAATCATCTTTTCCGAGTCTTCGGGAACAATGGACGCATGGGTTTCCTGTTCCTACTGGCTACGCTTAACAGGGACATAGTGACAAGGGTGACACGCTCCTTCCCTATCCTGAATCTCTTCGGACCGAAAGGCTCTGGTAAGTCCGAGCTGGGACATACGCTGATGTCATTCTTCATCATTGATAACGTGCCGCCCAATATACATAACTCTACCAAGCCTGCTCTTTGCGATACGGTGGCCGCTGTGTCAAATGCGCTGGTTCACCTTGATGAGTACAAGAATGAAATGGAGCCTAGCAAGATTGAGTTCTTGAAAGGACTCTGGGACGGCACGGGACGTACACGCAAGAACATGGATCTGGATAAGAAGAGCGAGGTGACTTCTGTCGATTCTGGCGTCATTCTCTCTGGACAGGAGATGCCGACTGCCGACAATGCGCTTTTCTCGCGTATCATCTTCCTCTCGTTTAAGAATTCATCGTTCTCTGAAGAGGAAAGGGCAAACTTCCTTACGCTTAATCAAATCAGAAAGCAGGGCTTGACGCATCTGACACTGGAGATACTCAGTCACAGAAAGAAGGTGGAAGGCTCTTTCCGTAATCTCTATCATCAGACAATGATGGAGGTCAGCGAGAGCCTGAAGGAAAAGGGCAAAGATATCGAGGATCGTATCATGATGAACTGGGTGTCGCCGCTGACTGTGTTCAGGTGTCTGGAGAGTGCTATTGACACTTCACTTTCCTATAAGGAGATGTTCAATATCTGTGTCGAAGGCATACGCTTTCAAAACTCCCATTGTAAGCAGAACAATGAGCTTTCCAACTTCTGGAAGGTGGTGATGTATCTCGTCGGTGAGAACTTGCTCGTTGACGGGGGTGATTACCGTGTCGAGTATCTGCACCGCCTCAATACGGACAAATACAAACGTGAATGGCAGGAAGCACATCCTGTTCTCTATGTCCAAAAGTCCCGATTGTTTATGCTTTACAAGAAGAACGGGAAAGCTGTGGGCGATAATATCCTTTCGGAAAGTTCTCTTGAATACTATCTCCTTAACTCCAGGGCTTATCTGGGATATAAGAAAGGGGTACGCTTCAAGGTGTTTCATGGTGGAGTTCAGAAGTTCAAAAGTGGCGGTGAAGGCGTTCCCGAGAGCAAGGTATTCCAAGCCTATTGCTTTGACTACGGTATTCTGGAAGAGGACTATGGCATCAACCTGGAACTGGCATCCGATGATGATGGAGACACTGCTCATAAGGAAGATTATGATGCTGCTCATCCTAAACAACAGACATTAGACTTATAGACATTCTTCTCTTTCTTTCAGTGCAGAACCTTCTGCAAACCCCGATTATTTGCCGCGAGGCACGTAATCGGGGTTATTTTTTTGTCCGAAAAAAGCGATTTGATTTTGATAGCTCATTTTTTACTTACAACATTTACAACTTATACAACATCTTATTTTATAATAAGTTAAAAGGCTTCCTCTCGGAAACATCTGACAACATCTGACAACATGGCTCATAATTAGTTTTTTTCGACAACAAAATCGGGCAGTTTACAACACTGGCAACACATGCAACATTTATATCTTATTTTATATCAATAAATTAGCACATCGTTGAACGTGTTGTAAATGTTGGAAGCGAAAACAGGTGTACACGAGTTGAAAAATCTTTTTTTCAGAAAAAGTTTAATATATAGTTGAGATACTATCGATTATCAGTACCTTTGCAAATCATTTGAAAATTGCTGATACTATGGAAAACACTATTTTTATTACACTGGAGCCGTATCTGGCCCAATGGTTGAAACATGAGATGGGCGGTACTAGCCCTATTCCCGTCAAGAGAGCTTCGGCTGAAGCTGCTATCCTGCAGATGTTCCTACAGAAACAACCGCGTGACCCTCAGTATAGGCCACAAATTAAAGCACTGCCTGGGCAGGTGGAAATACTGCTGCCTAGATTCCGACTGAGAGACACGCGTACATATAACTACTTGCCACCTCGCGGTGAGAAGGCGCTGCACCAGTGCATACGCAATCGCTTCAAGGTGGCTATGTGGACGGATCTGCATACCGTCGGGAATGTGGTCAAGAGGACGGACATCGTCATCTCTGACTGGATGGAGAAACATGGCATCGAGGTAGATGACAAGAACTGGAACACTGTCGCCAAGATTCTCCAGCGTTGTAGGGCTACATATTGCAAGAATAATCGTCTGACTGACCATAAATCTTCAAAAGACGCAGAAATGTAGCTAATTTTTTCACTACCTCATTTCCTTTTTGTCCACTTATGAAGCAGTCCCTACCTAACATAACAGCCATCTATTTTGTGCCTTGTGCTTCGCTCATACCCAACATCACTGAGAAGCATCGGGCCGGACTGCCTGTTGCCATATTCCCACTCCCCTCTTCCATTGAGCAATATGGGAATGCATCATGTGAGGCTGAGCAGGAATATGTGGGTGGGGGCTATTCGGAGAAAACTGTGCTGCAGTTCAACACTACAGACGATTTGAGCCACTACCCTGCTCTGGCATTCGTGGTTACGGATGCTGGAGGGAAGTCGTATATCATCGGGACGAAGGAAGCACCTTACCCTATCATGGAAATCACACAGACGATTGACAAGGAGGTGCATGTGAATACTGTCAAGGTGACTTTCACACGCCCTAAGTCACTCGTTCCCTGCCTGATTTAGCGTCTTTCCTTACATATTTATTATAGTGTACTTTTGTGCCGGAAACACATTAGTACACTATTTTTATGGCTCATTCTAAATATCATCTTCACCTGAAAGGGTATGTCGGAGGCTACGACTTCGACAGAGATTATGTCGATTACGTGCTCTCCAAGAATCCGGATACGGAGGTGCATGTGCTCATTGACTCTCTCGGAGGGTCACTGGCCACTGCGCTCTCCATAGTGGCTGCATTCCGTGAACACGCCAATGTGCATGTTCACTATGTGGGCATGAATGCTTCTGCGGCTACGATTGTTTCTCTTGGAGCGAAGCATGTCTCTATTGACTCCTCTGCTATGTACCTTGTTCATAAGTGCTCGGTGGAGTTCTTCCGCTGGGCGTCGGCAAACAGCGACAAACTGGCGGACATCATCAAGGAGGCTAAGCAGATGAAGTCCGATCTGGAGAAGATGGATGCGAATGTCGCGCAGATGTACGCCTCTAAGTGTCAGAAGTCCCCTGAGGATCTTCTCGCACTGATGAAGAAAGGTGGATGGCTGACTGCTAAGGAAGCGCTCGAATGGGGCTTTGTTGATGAGATTACCGATTACGAAGAAGATTCGGCTCCTGTCATTACGGATTCTATCGCCGCTGACATGGCTTCTTCGGGTATTCCCGTCCCATCTTGCTATTCCGGGCAGCAGCCTTCCAACATCTTCACGCGTTTTGTCGAAGCACTTACTAACATTTTCTCTAACTCTAATACATTATCTAATATGGAACAAGCTAACACTACTCAACAGCAGGAGCAGGTGCAGACTCAGCAGCCAGCTCCTCAGGCTTCAGTACAGCAGCCTGCAGCAGGTACACAGGTTCAGACGCAGCAGGAGCAGCCTGCAGCAGATGCTCAGGCACAGGCTTTGGAGCAACAGCGACAGACGCTGGAAGCCCAGCATAACACGGCTATTGCTGCCAAAGACCAGGAGATTGCCAGGCTGCGTGCAGAACTGGATGCACTCAAAAAGGCACCTGGTGCTTCTACCTCGCAGGTGGTAGAGACAGAAAAGAAGGATAATCCTCAGGACAAGCATTCTGCTGTCGAGGACTTCTTCGCTACGCGTCAGCGTGCCACAGAGCTGTACAATCTCGTGCCGTAAAGTCTCTCTCGTTTTCAATTCTTCATTCTTCATTCTTAATTCTTCATTTTTATTATGGCTGGAAAACTTAACTTTACTCTGCAGGAATATCAGGAAGCGGCTACCAAGTGGCGCTCCGACCTGCTCATGCTCCCTATCATAGGCTGTCAGGATACACTGAAGTACATGACGGCTCGCCCTGGCATCCGCTATAAGGAACAGGTGGGAGCGCTCTCCGGTGATGCTCAGTTCGGTCCTTACAAACCCTCCCGCTCTACGGACTTCAATCTGAACATCGACTTCCGCACCCTCGAAACTTTCTTGGGTAGCGTCGTGGCGAAGTTCGAGCCTAACAGCGCTGTATCTACACTCCTCGGTCAAATTGGTGACACGAAGGGAGATGGACAGATGCAGGCGCCTACGGCTAAGCATGTGCTGGCGCTTATTGCCAAGTCTCTCTCTGAGCATCTGAATGAGGCTATCTGGGCTGGTGAGCGCAATCCCAACGGTGACACAACTCTTGACTTGTTCGATGGCTTCGATACCATCACAAGCAAGGAGATCACGGCTGGTGCCATTGCCGCTTCTGAGGGCAATTACATGAAGCTTACCGATGCCATCACCAACGACAATGCGGTGGACATCGCCAAGGAGATTCTCTTCTCGCTGGATCCCCGTCTTCGTGCCCAGGACCTCTATATGTTCTGTACGCAGGAGTTCGCTGATGCGTACAACGAGAGCTATCTGCTCACTCATGGAGGCATCAACTACAACACGAAGTACGGACAGGACACTGTGGAAGGCTCCAATGGCCGTCTGCACATCGTGCCGATGTACAACAAGATTGGCTCTAAGTTCATCCACATCTGCCCGAAGATTAACATGCTCGTAGGTTATGACCAGATGGGCGACATCGAGTCTGTTTTGGTCAAGGAGTATGAACCTTTCATCCTCTCCTACATCGCAACCATGTTCTTCGGTGTGCAGTTTGAGTCTATCGACAAGCGCCGCTTCAAGGTGGTTGAACTGGCTGATTGATAATCCTTGAACTCTTGAACTTTTGAACTCTTCAATCTTCAATCTTCAATTTTCAATCTGCTATGCCTAACTGCTCTCCTCTTCAGAAATCGCTTGCGTGGTGCATGGGTAAGCCTGAGCTGCCCGGCATCCGCAAGCGGATTTATTACATCTCGAAGGACCAGATTGCCGAGTGGCCTACTTATATCCGCGATTATTATAATCGCAGAGCTAAGAAGGCTGCCTACAGGGGTGATTTCGTCCTCGTGGCTGATGCCAAGTGGAAGTACATTGACATCCTTCCTGAGAAGTCGCAGCTGACTTCGGAGCCACAGGGTGAACTGCCATCACAGACGCAATTGAACAAACTGGTGGCTGTGTTCCCTGGCGTGAGTCCTGAAGCGTCTGCTGCCGCCTGCTATCTCAACAACAGCGACAATGTATTCCTCGTTGAAGACATGAAGGGCTTCTTCCGTGTTGTGGGCTGCAGGAAGTGGTTCACCAAGACAATTGTCACACAGGACAATGGCCAGGGGCCTACTGGCAACACTTCTACCACTATCAACGTGGAAGCACCAGATGAGGTGCCTTCGCCCTTCTACATGGGCATCATCGAAACTGAGGACGGTGATGTCCAAGGGGAAATGTTCGATGATTCAGATGACCCTGAAGTGGTTCCCATCTATGACAACAACGTTATCATTAATGGACTGGAGTACAATGTCGCTAGTGGTGAAGTGAGCATTCATGGGCCATTGAGAACAATCAACTTCACTGGTGAGAACATGCAGCAAATCAAAGTGCGCACTGACAATGTCACTGAGTCTATTGCATTGATGAACGCTGATGGCTCTGAAGCTGTATGGAGAGGCGATGTACCTGCTCCTACATCCGTGATGGTCAACAAGCGTGTTGGTAATAATGATGAGATTTGGTTCATCTTGGATGTCAATGATATTACTGACCATCAGATGAAATGATTCTCTAATCTTTAACTCTTAACTCTTAATTCTTAACTCTATAAGTCATGCCACAAAATTGCACTCCTTTCCAAAAGTCGCTTGCTTGGTGCATGGGCATTCCTGAACTGCCCGGCATTCGCAGGCGCATCTACTACATCTCGAAGGACCAGATTGCTCAGTGGCCGCCTTTCAATCGCGATGACAACTACAGAGCAAAAACGGCTGTTCTGACTGGCAATTTCACGCTCGTTGCTGATGCCCATTGGAAGTATATCGACATCCTGCCGGATAAGTCGCAACTGACTTCCGAGGCTCAGGGTGAACTTCCCTGCCAGACGCAGCTCAATAAGCTGGTTGCCGTGCATCCTGGTGTCGGGACAGAAGCTTCGGCCGCTGCCTGCTACTTGAACAACAGCGACAATGTGTTCATCGTAGAGGACACCAAGGGATGGTATCGCGTCGTAGGCAGCGAGAAGTGGGTCACCAAGACTACTGTCACACAGGACAATGGTCAGGGCCCCACTGGTACTGTCGCCACCACTATCAATGTGGAGGCTACAGACGAGACACCAGCTCCCTTCTATGTAGGCATCCTCGACACTGAGGATGGTCCCATCAACTGTATCCCGTATGACGATTAGTTGCTTTCCATAATAGCTTTCTGTCGGTTCGTGCGTTTTCTTCGTGTTTGCGCCCGGGGATGTGCTCTCGCATCTTCGGGCGTTTTTGATTACAAAATGGTCAATGTTCAATGATAGAAGAACTTATTTCTGAAATACCTACTCCTGCAGACATCGCTTCGCTGACTGCGGATATTCCTGTGCCTGTCATGCCTGATATTACAATTTCTGATGATTGTAATTCGGAGAAGGATATCTTTTCGCCTAAAGAACGAAAAGCTTGGGACAAGTCGCTTGAAGCGAGGTGTGATTTCCAGTACCACCTGCGATTGACACGTCGGGCATCCACGAACTTCATCACGATTTGGCAGAAGTCGGTGTTCGGAAAAACACTCACGGAAATCAAATCGGATGATGCGATGGTGCCCTACTTCGTGGAGCATATTCTTCCCGTCATCCAGGAGATGATTGGGTACAATCTCTCTGCTGGAGATTGGGCAATTGTCACTACGCCGATGCGGCGACACAAAGACCGAAACTTTGCTTCAATGATTGCAGAGCAATTAGCTGGTTTACTGCACATTCCGTTTTACTTTGACTGTGCTCGATGCCGCTCAAAGCAGCGTGTCGGTGCAGTGTTTGACCCTAATAACGTTCCTGTCGAAAAGAACGTGATTGTGCTCGATGATTTCGTCACGACTGGCTCCACTATCCTTGCCATGAAGAACATGCTGCACTCCCTCGGGAAGAATCCTGTTTTCTTCTGCGGAATCAACAATAAATTGTAGATTATTTTCACTACCTCAAACGCATTTTGTCCACCTGACAAACCATTGACCATTGACCATTAGCCATTGACCATTAAAGGCGGTAGCAAATTCTTCACTCTTCATTCTTAATTCTTCATTTCCATGAATAAGGTCTATTTCAACAAGCCGCAAAGGCTCACTCAGCTCATCGGAGCCAATATATCTGTGATTGTCGCTGGCCGCCGTACTGGTAAGACGGACTCTATAGCTGCGCCATTCGTTCTGCGTAACATGCAGCGTATGCCTGGCAGTACTGGGGGCATCGTGGTACCGACATTCAAGCATGGTCTGACTAACACGCTGCCCGGGCTGTTTGCGGCTTGGAAGCGGTGGGGATTTATCAGAGGCGTTCACTATGTCATAGGACGAAAGCCGCCTAAGACGTTTGCTAAGCCTATCATCGAGCCTGCGGAGTATGAGCATGTCATATCCTTCTACAACGGCTCTTGTGCTGTGATTATCTCGCAGGACAGGCCTGGCTCTTCTAACTCACTTACCCTTTCGTGGCTGTTGATTGACGAAGCGAAGTTCATTGACTACAATCGCCTGAAGGAGGAAACGCTTCCGGCGAATGGTGGTATCAAGTCGCACTTCGGAAAGCATTCGTGCAATCACTCTATCCTTATCCTCTCAGATATGCCACAGACTCAGAAGGGTTCGTGGTTCCTCCACTACAAGGACAAGATGGATGTAGAGGTGATTCGGGGCATCGAGGGGCTGATCTATGACATCTGGAAGCTGAAGGAGCGCATGAAAGCCTTAAAGAAGTCTGGGAAAGATGTTCCGAAGGCCCTTGTCTATCAGCTGCGGCATAAGGACAAGCAATTGAATCAGCTGCGTTCTGTGGCTACGTATTACAAAGAATACTCTTCCATCGAGAATCTGCAGCTGCTCGGTGAGAACTACATCCGACAGATGAAGCGTGACCTTACGCCGCTGACCTTTCAGACTTCCATACTCTGCCAGCGGATAGGCATCGCAAAGAATGGGTTCTACTCTTCCATGCGCGAGAAGCACAAGTATGATGCTTCTAACTTTGAGTACCTGGATCAGGTGGCACAGTCTTTCTATGCTGAAAACGAGGGGCAAAACTTTGGCGGGGAGCTGGATTGCCGCGCTGACCGCGACTGCAATCCGCTGGCTCCTATCTGCATCGGCATGGACTATAACGCGAACATCAACTGGATTGTCGCAGGTCAACCGTCTGGCAGACGATTGAACGTGCTCAAATCCTTTTATGTGAAGTTCGAGCGGAAGCTGCCGGCACTCATTGATGATTTCTGCTCGTATTACCAGTTTCACCAGAATAAGACGGTCGTGTTCTATTATGACACAACGGCCCTCGGCTCAAACTATGCGGTGAACGAGCAGGATTTCCGATGGGTTATCATCCATGAGTTTGAACGCCATGGATGGACTGTCAATGATGTCTATCTCGGGAATCCGATGCGACATGATGAGAAGTACCTGCTCATCAACCAAGCTTTCGCTGGGAAACAGCGGCTCATGCCGTTCTTCAATCGCCAGAATAACGACGACCTGATTCTCGCTATTCAGGCTGCAGGAGTGACACGAGGACGCAATGGATTTCACAAGAACAAGGCTGGTGAGAAGCTGGCTGAGTCGGAAGAGGATCTCCTCGAACACCGTACCGATGGCACTGATGCCTTCGATACCTTGTTTATAGGCTGTGAGAAGTTCCCACAAATAAATACATTGACAATTTCATGCGGAGGAGTAATGTAATTGATTAAAATTTTATGTAATTCAAAAAATATTCGTACCTTTGTGCAAAAATTAAAACTATTAATGAAACAAGCAACAACCATACGAGAGCAAATAACTCTCCTAAAGTCAAGAGGAGTGAAGATTGCCAGTATTTCAAAAGCAGAAGAGCAACTTGGGGATATTGGCTACTATCGATTGGGCTTTTATCTTTTCCCTTTTGAAGAGACGTTCCCTGTATTAAAAAAGAGAACACACAAAATGATTCCTAAAACAACATTGGATGATGCTGTTGCTCTTTATTATTTTGATTATGACATTCGACCTCTACTTATGCGTTATGCCAATCGAATTGAAATTGCTCTTCGAACTTATATGGTGCTCACACTATCTAACAAGTACAAAGCTGACCCTATCTGGTTTGTCAACAAATCTGTAGTTAGAAAGGAATTTGCTGATAGTTTCGAGGAAAAATGTTATAATGATATTAAAAAGAATCCCGTTATTTCAAGGCATCACGCCAAATACAAGACAGATATTTATGCTCCAGCCTGGAAAACCTTAGAATATATGATGTTTGGGAACATTCAAACACTATATACCAATCTTATATCTGTTGATGACAAACGCGATATTTCTATACACTTTGGCGTGAATAAAACGGCTATCTTCGAAAATTATCTCGAAATCGTCCGCTCGCTACGGAATGTTTGTGCTCATGGCGGTGTAGTGTATGATTTGAAGATGCCACGAGGCATTAAAGACGGTCCTGCCGGGAAGTTTGGTTCCAATCGTCAGAAACTCAAAGGTGCATACTTGGTTCTGAAGTACCTTCTTTCACACGTCTCAACAAATCGAGCAAAAGAATTAGATCGAGAAGTAAAACGTCTCTTAAAGGAGATATGTAGCAAAAGTGCTAACTTAAAGTCGGCAATTTTAGCAACAACAGGCTTTGAAGAAGCTGATTTTTCATGATTTTTGTTTTTTTTGATATAAAAATTGTGAAATTTCTTTGTCAGTTGGAAAAAAAACATTACCTTTGCAGACGAAAAAGTGCACGTGGAAGCCCTCGTCGCTCCTCTTTGCACTCTAAAACGTACCAAGTGAGGCTCAATCCATTGTCGATTGAGTCTCCTTTTTTATAAAATAAATCATATAATGTTAGACACTCTCGTTTGGGCCATATTCAAAGTCCATCCACAAAGAGAGCGCATGAATACATAGTTTCGTCAAGAGGCTACAACGAGTAGAATACTTAAACATGTCAAACATGTGCAAATAAAACAGGCGGCTTTGATAATATGCAGAATGATTATAAGTATCTTGTTAAACTTTATTATCTCAACACCAAAAACTATATCCTAAGAATTCCATTTCTTTTCAACAACTGATAAAAAGCTTCACTATGATGTGGTGGCAGGAAGCCCGAACGACGCATAATAGCATCTATTTTAATCTTAGCTTTAGCTTCATCAGGTGATGGGTATATCGGATAAGGCGTATATTCCTTAATCTGCCTCACGAAACAGTCAATTGCCTTGTCTGTCTTTATAAATTCCATATCTAACACTTCAACCAATTTGATAACTATTTGTGAAAAGCCTACCACTCCACGCAAACTTATCTTAACCAATTCATTTTCAGCCGTGACAGGTTCCATCTCTGGAATTTCCGCAACATCCAAATCTATAGCTGTTAGTCCCATTACATCACTGTATGCGTCAATCAACTTTTGATTTGTCCTGCCACCACTATGAATAATACAGTTTCTACATTCTTTAAAATATCGATATATCTTCAAATAACCATCAAGGTGCGTGAGCTTGCTACCATTGTTTTTTGCCACATACGCATCGTACAAAGCATTTACTAAAGCCGCATTCTCATGTTGTTGCATTGAGGTCAATGCTGTTCTTGCAGTTGCTGGGAACTGGAATTTCTTTGGATTAATAACATCGTCGCTCAATTGTGGCAGAATAGTTTCAATCCACCCTTCATACAACGCAAAGATATTTGTCAATAAATTCCGACTGACACTATACACTTGTTGTTCCCAACTCTGTTCTATGCAAGTTCGATACAAGTTAGGTCGGTTGGTTATATCCTCACTATCAACAAAACGAGCTGATAACTTGGAATTCTGTTTAATATTCATTTCGTGATAATACCCATTGACCTGCCATCGCAAGATTTTGATGGCAGTAACTGTTGGCCACAGGTCATCAAACAATTCTGTTATCTGAGCCTCAAAAAGTCTGCTCTGAAAAAAGAAACACTTCATAGTTTTCTTATATAGTCCAGATTGTACCCTACTTGGAGTAGATAGCTTTGTAGTATTTATGTTTGACATAGTAATAATTATATCTATTTATTTATCTTAATATTTTATTATCAAATATATCTGTCGTCGTCTCAAAAGCATCTCCCTTCCTATTTCATATGTTTCACAAGTAGATGATGCCCTTGGAGATGTATCCTACCAATATAACCTCACACATCCTATATAAAACATCTATCCTTTTATATTGTACGCCATTCCCCATCTCTTATACGAAAAGTTTATTTACTCTATACAGTATTTTGTATATGCATCTTTGTATATATTCCTAACCTCTTCTTGGAATGCCGCTCTTCTGTTATGAAGTTCAATCAATTGTCTGCTTATACGTTGATAAATGATTCTATGAGCCGGATTTGGCAGAGCATTCTCATCATATGCATCTGTTCCAAAATCTTCATCTTCAACAGCCGCATGCGCCAAATTTAGTAAATCCTCTTTTGTCATTTCTGTGACGACGACCCAATTCTCTCCTCTCTTAAAAAAAGCATTTTGCTCTTCAATTTTTAAGTGTTTCATAAATATCTCTCCTTTCTATATATGCTTGTTCACCAGCCTCAAGACTATTTAGTGTAATCTCGTAATTCTCAATAGTATTCCCTTTTACATCTGATAGTTTCTTTGCTCCGGGGAACCCACTGTATAAATTAAAAAGCGGCCTGTTACATTCTATCTTCTTTTCGGTATATAAAATATAGTCTGGCTTTATCGAACCTCCTATGGTGTTGTTGTGTGTTGATATAATGACTGGCATTATCTCAGCCATCTCCTTAATGAACTTATTCACCTCGTTCTTCAAAAAGATATTGTCAAATGACGACTCCGGTTCGTCAATAATTAATATATCACTCAATATCGCATCCTTAATCTTTTGCAAGAAGTTGAACTCTGAACGTTCTCCTCCTGATACGACGAAACCCGACGAGTTGAGAATTTTATAGTCGACAGCGGCAAACAGTTTGTAAATACGATTGCTCTCTATTCCTGCTGCCTTCAACTCATCCAAATATTGTACTGGATCATTATATTTATCAAATGCTTTGATTAGCGATACCTGTTTTAGCCCAACAGATTTCAAGTCAGAAGCACTTGTAAACGGGCGTGAGGTAACGCTAATGGTAAATTGACCTGCCTTTTCATTACTGATGCTTCTATTCTTTTTAACCTCTATCGCTACCTGCGCAAACATTTCCCGCTTTTTCTTATTTATAAAAAATTGGTATAAATCTACATCAGGAATTCTAGGAGCAGCAGATTTTAGTTGTAAAGAGTCCTTTACAAGTTGAATCATATTGTTCACTTCCTGATAATACTTATTTTCCATGTGACCGGCACGGTACAATTGTATTAGTTCTTTCATGAGTGCCTTTAAAGAACTATCAAATAGATATTTATTGATATGTACCCTATAAAGTCGTGATTCCAATAATGTTTTCGTTGCCCTGATTAGTTTCTCAAGTTCATCATAGTTTTGTTCTTTGAATCCACTCTCATTGAATAGCTTTGACTTAGAATAAACATCATTTAAGTTACTTTGTTGCGCGAATAACATCACGGCTTCAAGATACTTTTCAATCTTTAGTAAATCTTCTGTGGCAGAAGTGGTTTCTAACATATTATTCACGACATCGCAGAACTCCTTGAAGTAGTCTTCAGCAAATCGCTCCTGACGGATTTTCATTTCACTTTCAAACTGATCAGAGTCATTCTTGCTTGTATTTAACAGCTCGAATTGACGAATGTATTTTGCTCTCCCCTCATATCGTCGATAGATGGCATCTAACGTATAAGTTTTACCTGATGAACGTTTCCCCAACAGAATGTTTAGCCCCGTTGACAGCATCTGCCCATCAGCAAAAATTTGAAATAGTTTTACACCATTATGGGCTGTCAAGGAAACCTTCGTTTTATCCATCAAACATAGTTTAAGCGAATTGACATTAACTTCATCTACATCAAGAAAAGTGTGGCTCACAGGATAAACCTCTGGCTTTATGCCCTTCTCTGCACGAAAATCACTAAAAATAACGGGGGTTAATCGTTCTTTCTCTTCTTTCTCCATGTAGATGAACTTCTTAACACTAGAAACCTCACCAACCACAACATTCCTACCCAAATTCTCTATAACGCTTTTATGCAATTTAGGGTCTTTATCATAATGAGGTATTAGTAGGTATTTGCTCAAATCACCAAATATCCTTATAAAAGTGTCGTATGAAATATAATCATTCTCAGTATTGACTAGACTCTTCACTTCACAGCATTTGGCGTTAAAATCAAACAGTGTTGCGTCATCATTATTTGCTATTACAAGAATATGTCCCTTCTCCATATCTACTTCGATTCCAGGCAGTACAACGACATTTTCAAGGGCATTCATAATCTCCAGAAACTGAGCGTATTCAAATAGATTATGATTCGTTATAGCAATTACGTTAAGCCCTGTCTTTGCCACATAGTCGACCAATACGCCTTGGTCATAAACAAACAACCTATCGGATACAGACGGCACCGTATGAATGTGTAAATCGCATCTCTTCATATTGACAATATCATTATCTATATATTATACTTCACAATTTAATTTTTTCCACACACAATTATATCCTTGCAATCCTTATTCTATTACAAAATTCTTATTCAAAGGATTAGGAGGAAGATCTAATCATTGTACTTGTCACCATCTCAATTTTCACCAACGATTTCGTTGAAGGACGTTTTTCAGCAAAGATACCACTTAATTCTTTTCCTTTTACATAATTGTCCGTTTTCAATTTAAATGCCTTGAGCGGGCTTGATCTCAACATTTCTACTAATGACTATAGGATAAAGCCTATTATAGACAATCTCCATCTTACATCATGTTATTCACGTCTATTTGATTTTACTTTTCAAACTTTGATTTACCAGGCAGGACTTCTTCCAGACGGTTAATTAGAAGAGGCTTCCCGACAAGGAAATTATCGCGGTACTCATCATTGAGAACTATCACATCACAACTTGCAAAATCAAGGGTTCGGATGCTGTTCTCGTATCGGAGTGCGCAGAATCGCGTTTTGATGTTCCCTTCCTGAAGTAATCCTTTCTTCATTAGACTTAACGGATAGATGAGCCAGGTAAGGTTCTTGCTTTCTCGGAATCTTGAAAGAGACTCTTGTATCTTATGATGGTACGTTTCCATCACTTGCAAGTTTTCTGACTTTAAATGTGGCACAATGGCATGGTCACAATATAGTGCAAGGAAATAAGTGTCTATCTTCGTGACATGCTGAGGGCAGATTAGCAGATTCGAGTTAATGATAGTCCGAGTATAAGTCCAATCCATGAGCCTGTATTGACCTATTTTCAGCTTTATCCCATTCTCTGTAAAGAAATCCTCTGATTTTAATCTCCTCATTACGATATAATCGTCACATGCATAGAGGTAATGTTCGCTCAATCCTTCTATGCGAGGAATATACAAGTCTATGACATTTGAGTTAAAGACAGGAAGATATTCATTCGGAACAATTTCCCAATCCCATACAATGTGCACATTCTCATGCTGTGTATTCAACCATTTAGGAATCTGAGTCTTAGAGATAGACATTACAATAAATACATTCCTTATCCATGGCATGTGTTTTTCAATGCTGCGCAGTTGGTAGCGCAGCGTCTCCCAGTCGCGGAAGCGAGTAGCATTGTTGCTCCATCCCCTTGGGGCGGAAACATACTTCTTATACTCAAAGAGCCAGTTTTCATCACTACAATCCACAAATGGTATTACATAATCTATGGGCATTGGTTTTTCGAATGCTTAGTTTGTTTTACAGAAAAGAAGGATTAAAAGCAGAAAGAGTGTGTTTTTCATAAGAGTTGTATTTATATAGTTTTCATATTATCAGGGCAGTCGCTTGACTGTATGTATTGTACATAATTGGTTGTCAACATATATGGTGTCTTCTATCTGACAACATTCCTACCGTCAATCTCCTCAAAGTCCATCCGATAGCTTTCGTAATGTGTGTGGGAGAGGGGTTTCTTGTCCTGTCTTCCAATGATGTTAAAAGAACTGACTGAGTCAGTTCTGTCTTAATTTGCATCAGGCGGAGTGTCTTTCTGTCGAAATATGCTGTGCCAAGAAATCTTGAGCCGCCAAAGCCATACCCTATGTTTTTCTTCGGAGAGAAGTCAACAAGATATACTCCCCTGCCTGATTCATCAATAATGCCGTAAGTTTCTTTTCCGCAAAGTCAATATTATTCCTTGTCTATTCAGAATCATCTACTTGTTATTGGGGCAGCTTCCAAATTGTAGCCTCTGTCACTGTCTTATTGTCTTTCGTAATAGTCAGCTTCATTTGTCTGATGGTAAGTCTTCCTTCTGTTTCCTCATAATCGATTTTGCATTGCTTATGGGCATCATACGACGACACCTCCGTGAAGAAGGGATAGAAGCTCAGACTACAGCCAGTGCCCTGAGCACGAAAAAGCCAGGGATTCTTCGTGTTGATGAAACTTTCTATCCTTGCACCGCTTAGCCTCATGGTTTTGCTGTCGAAATAAGCCACTCCGCCAAACATCATGGAATAGAGTGAACTGTTGGACTGAGTGATTTCCGTCTTTTTCGGGAAGAAATTGATACGATAAACGCTTCTTCCCGAATCGTCACTGATGCTATATGCTGTAACATCGTAGGCATCTACCATACACATGATGGCTTCCTGTATGGAAGAGTGGTTAGATATAGAGAGACTCTCTATAAACGACAGGAAAGGATATTCTTCGGGGAATTGAGCCAATACCATCTTGATGATAGAAGAGTCCCGAGAGGTCAGATGATATGGTCCTGTGAAAGAGAACCCTCCTTCCATTTTCGCGTTTCTCAGCCTGAGGTTTGCATCTGCAGAGACAGTACATTTTGCCATGCAAGGCTCGGAATCATTCACTCCGAAAATCTCTTCTACCTGATACTTGCCAAGACCAGAGGCCTGCTGCATGTCGCGAGAAAGTTGCTCACCGATGTCTTTCAGCAACACCTCTGGGTTCTTTATTTGAACGATGGTAAGCGAACTGAGTGAATCCTCCTTCTCATCGGGGAAGAGGAACTCCCCGTGCTTTTGTGCGAATGCCTGTGCCGCACAAAGCAATAGCAAAATGGATATACAATATTTCATAACGAGTACAAAGGTGCGATTATTTAAATAATTCTAATAACGGTATTCTTCTGGAACAATGAAAGTACCTTCATTCAGAGAAAATCTATAATGGTCTTGCTGACATTTTATAGTAAATGAACCTCTCACAGACATTTGATACGGGCCTGACCAAGAAGCACATATGTCGTTACTTATAATAGATATAGACGAATCTGTCATATGTACAGATGTTGTAATAATAGACAGCGCCGATTCGATAGTGTTTCCATCCGTCCATGAAATATGCAATTCTTCTCGAAATGCATGTATTCCAATGCAGACATATACATCCCCAGCCTTACAGCTGCCATGGAAAACATGAGCATAATTAGTTATAGGAGGATTGGTTCCACCACTGCCACTGCCACTACCACTGCCACTACCTGAACTTCCGCTACCACTGCCACTACCACTGCCACTACCACTGCCACTACCAGAACTTCCGCTGCTACTGCCACCACAACCACATCCAGAGCCTGAATTTAAAGTTAAAATAAATACCTGTACGTAACGAATTGTGCCATTTGACTCTATTATCCATCCTCCTTCCCAGATTCCATTAGCAGCCATTTCGTTGTAGATGGATAGTGGGCATGGATTGCTTTGATAACCCAATGTGCTTTCATATTCTGTTCCGTTGGCATCAATATATTTCATAACATTTGGACTGATTCGAACCCATCCTCCTAGCCAAATACATTGTTGTGCCATCTCCCAGTAATAATCATAAGGTATGGGATAACTTTTCTCGCAGCGATTAGAATATGTGGCCATTGTTTGCGAGTAATAGGTAATTGCTCCTCCATTCTTAACCCAACCGCCTTGCCAATTTTGATTTTGTAACTTTGAAGTATATTCATTCCATGTGTATGGATTTTTCCTTGATCCTTTTGGTTCCATAATCATGACATTTTTATGAATTAATAATTATAATATTATGAAAAGATTATATCACGGAAGCCTTTGAACTATATACTTACCACGTATATAGTTATCTAATGAAGAAGTGGATTCAATCTGTTTGACGACAGGTGTGCCGCCGACTTCATCGAAATCTATCCGATAGTGTTGGCAGAAAGTGTGGGAGAGTTGTCCTTTCTTGTCCTGCCTGCCCATGACGTCATAAGAGGTGGGGCTAATCTTGTCTGTTTCGATTTGTTTAATATGGAAGTTCTTGTCGAAATATGCCGTACCGTTATATTTAGAGCCGCAAAAGCCATACCCTATATTTTTCCTTGGAGAGAAGTCCACACGATATACGCCTCTGCCCTTTTCATCGCTAATGCTGTACACTTTTATATGATGCATATGCATCAGTTTTTGAAAGCTCTGAAATACTGCCCCACCATCAGCGGCATCAAATTGCACCAACCCTAATATATATTGTCCCTCCATTAAGTCTTTCAGATCATAATACGCATATGTTGTGTCATTGAGGTTTCTTAAGCGGCGCGGTCCCTCATAGCGGAATTCCTCTCCTTCTCCAGTCGATTTAATCTGTATGTTTGCAACAGCATGAAGAATGCAACTGGAAGTGGTCAAGCGGGATGTATGCAGGCCTACGGTAAGCATTACCTGATATTTGCAGCGGACACGCTTTTGCTTGGAATCAAGTATGACCCGTTCTACGATGCTGTCCAGCAAGGCTTTCGGATGCTTAATTGGAACGATGGACATCGCGCTGATAGAGTCCTCCATCTCCGCAAAGGAGATGGAGGACTGAAGCTCTTGGCTGGAAGCGGACAAGTCAGCGAATAGCAATATAATAATAAATATAGTATAGCGGCTAATCATATTTGATAATACTCCATTGGGATAGTGTATCTGCCATCTATTGAATATTCGAGCTGTTCACTGTCACGCTGAAAAACAATGGTTCCATGAATTGCTACTTCATATGGAGCTACCCATATTGTATCTAAGTCTTTCCGAAGGACACAATATCTATAATTGGTCATTTTTGTTGAAACTGTTACTTCTGACAAATTGTTTTGTCCCTGAGTATTTCCTGCTGTCCAAGATATATATAATTTACCGATTCTTGGATCATCCTTTATGAGGTAATCTAAAAATTCTCCAACTAAATATTTGCCAGCATTGATAGGGAATCCTTCGGACGAAGAATTGCCACTACCGCTACCGGAACCGCAGGCAGGACAAGAACCGCTACCTGTCCCAGAACCACATCCGCAACCACAGCCAGAACTAGAATTCATAGTTAAATTAAAGACTTGTAAATAATGACACTGTCCATTAGAATCTTGTATCCATCCACCTTCCCAGATTCCGTTTGAAAGCATTTCATTGTATATGGAATATGGGCAAGGGTTGCTTTGAGAGCCTAATGTGCTATTGTATTCATTGTCATTGGAGTCTAAATACCTCAGGGTAGCTCCGAACAATACCCATCCTCCAAGCCAGATGTGATTTTGCGTCATCTCGTTGTAGAGGTCACCGGGTACAGGGATGCCTTTTGCACAGCGACCTGTGTATGTATCTGTCAAATTCTTATTCCGATAAATGATGTAATCTGGACTTTCCTTAATCCATCCACCATTCCAGTTACCGCCAATCTGATTGTACTCAACCAGTGTGTAGGGGTTCTTTCTTGATCCTTTTGGTTCCATAATAATAACGTTTTAATGATTAATAGAATTGTGTTGCGGGATTAATAATCCTTCGTTTAATAGTATTTTTATTTCTGTATGCCAGAGAGATCGCATCTGTTCTGACTTGTTTTTTGCTGTAAGTTTGTTTAATAACTCTGAGACTTTCATCGGACTGTCTTTCAGTTGTCCCAAGACCTGATGCTCCAATTCATACAAGACATACTCCCTCCGCATTTTGAATGTAAGCGTCGGTATGACTGCGATCTTCTCTATCGGAGCATCGTTCTTGCAAGACATACGATTCCTTATTATCTGTATTGCCTCTTCGTTCCATGATGTCGGCACATCAAAACATTTCAGATAAGGATTCCGAGAGACGCAGATGTTGTCGGGCATATCCTTGTGGCAGGAAAGCCTTTTGCCTTCGACACATCTCCGTTCCACCTCCAACAGGTCTTCCCATGAAAGTGTGCTCCAGTCCTCCTCTGCCTTGTTAAGGAAGCTGATGTACGACACGATGGGCATGTCGGTGTTCATCATCAGAATACAGACAGTTCCTTTTGAAATGCCTCTCTGGTATTGATGAGGATAAAGCGACAGGATTAGTTTATAGTAATCGGGATACAGGGTTATGAATGTCTCGACAAAGGTCTCTGTTACTTCCGGGTTCCTTTTGTGCCCGCCCAAAAGATGAAAGTATCCTTTCTCGTCATGCCTGTTCAGTTGGCAGAAGTCAGCGACGGTATAACCATTGTCGTTGAAGACCTGAGGGAAGATGGTGCTTACCGGCACATCTTCTTCTTTGGCTTTATATGCAAAGAGCATCTGCTCGAAGAGAAGATTGAAGTTGCCGTTCAGGCACTTAGCCTTGTTCTTGTCGCAGACAGCAAGTGCCTCCTCGCAATAAGCATGGATGAATGTCATATCATTGCCCCCAAACAGCCCCATGTTATATGAAGCTATGGACTCCTCCCTTAGTCCTTTCTCTAAGTATTCTGGAAGTTCAAGGGTTGAATCCGACAAAAGATTGTCCATTATCTGTCTGTAGTATGCTGTGCCGACTTCCTTGCTCTGTGCAATGAGTGGAGCTTTTGCCACATCCTCTGCTATGGGCTTGAACAGGAAGATATCGGCATCAATGTGCATGAAGGGCTTTGTCTGCAAGGAATACGTCTTTATCTTGGCGTATGACCAATGCTGTGGCGGACAGAGTGTTTCATCATAGACAACATGGACTTCTGTATAGGGCAGGTGCATGAGGTCTATGAGGATGTGCTTGCCTTGTTCGTCCGTATAGAGCGCAACCTCATCGTAGTACTTCCTCAGGCACAGGCAACTCAGTGCCCATGCCATGAGGTTGTACTCGGGGCGCAACCATCCGAAGTTGTACTCCAAAGGGTTACGCCCTGCCGTCCAGAAAGTCTGTACGATACGCATTATGGTCAAATTACAAATTATGTCCTATCTATTCTCAGCATGAACTGCATCAAGGCTTTACTAACATTTTCTTTCTGTTTTCTATGTAAATGCCTTGCGTTGGCTTTTGGGGAAGTCGTCTGCCTTGGAGGTCGAAGTAATTTGATTTGCCGCTAAATGGAATGTCCTTGACAGATGTACCTGTTATTGGAACGATGTTGCAGAAATCGCTCCAGCGCAAAGCGGTTTTGTACTTCTCCAAGGAGCTTGCCGGAACATAGAGCGTAGTGTGTTCCTCTATATAAGATTGCTCAAACGGATATCCATCCCAAGAGCCTTCGAAATCCGTTGTAGACACGCTGGGAGGCTCTGGTGCATAACAATATACGTCTGTCAAACTACGGCAATTATAGAAAGCTCCATCTTCAATGTTGGTCACAGTATTTGGAATCGTGACGGAAACCAGACCACTGCAATCCATGAAAGCATCGCCTTCAATTCTTGTCACTCCGTTTGGAATGATGATGGTAGTCAGACTGCGGCAACCTTTAAAAGTAACGAAACCGATGCGTGTTATGCCTTCAGGAATTGTGATGGATTTCAAACTACGACATCCGCAGAAAGCACCATTGTCTATGCTTGTCACGCCGTTTGGGATGGTGACAGAAGCTAAGCTACCGCAATCATTGAAAGCAGCAGGGCCTATGCTTGTTACACACTCGGGGATATTGACAGATTTCAAGCTGGTGCAACTGGAGAAGACGCCTTGATCGATGATTGTTACACTACCAGGGATGTTTAGGGAGGTCAGACTGCGGCAACCTTGGAAAGCCCAGTGGCCTATGCTTGTCACACTCTCGGGAATGGTGATGGAGGTCAGGCTGCTGCAGCCCAAGAAAGCAGAACCGCCTATTTTGGTCACACTCTCAGGTATAGTGACAGAAATCATATTACTGCTTTTTGCAAAAGCATTGATGCCAATGCTTGTCACGCTGTAGGTCTTGTTATGGTATGTAACTGATTCTGGAATAACCACATAGCCCGAGTAATTGGTAGTGTTATCATTAGAGCTCGTCACTTCTACTTCGTCTCCCGAGAAGTTGTAATAGATGCCGTCAATCTTGACATCATAGGCTGATGCTATCAGCGGCAGCAAAGCAATAAAAATAAGGAATGATATGCGTTTCATAGTATGTCTGTTTTGTTATTTTTTAATGCAAAGATAAGTTTTTTTCATCAAAGACAATACACGTAATAACATTTTATTCTATAGAACCATTATTAATAACAAATTTTACTCCTAGGGGTACAGTAAATGGCTTTAACACTTTTGCACCGTTAATTAAAACTATTTTACTTCCTGGATATGGCTGTAAAAATTCCAAATTTACGGTAAAGCCATCAATTACTAAGGTTGCGCCATTATCCAATAGAATCTTGGTGCCATTGGTAAAAGTTGGTTGAGTTTGTAATGTAACTGTTGCACCATGTAATATGCCTATATAATTTGAACTATTCTCAAAGGTAGTTAATGTTGAATCATTGTAGATATACTCGTAGGTTGGGTGGTTGGCAGGCAACTCCTCACAATAGCCATATTCGTTCATGTGTCCTTTTGTCGAATCGGAATCATCGCCATCGGATTGTGCCCATACGGCGATACCAGGAGAGATAGAGTCTATACCCCAATTGACATATCCGTCACCATCCAAATCTTCGCAGAGGATTGGACGATTTACTTTACTCCATGGCTTCCCCTTAGGGAAGAATGCATATTCATTCATATACCACGGGTCGTCATTATAATAAATAATGTACATATATCCGTTATGTCCCCACGATGGTCCACGACTTTGTTTATATATCCAGTATGTATGACCAATAATGCTGTCACCTTCGTGGAATACTGTATCAAGCTGCAAATTAGGACTAATGCCATAGAAAAAAGTATATGCGGTATTAGGGGCAATCGTACCATATCCTGCAAGCGTCATAGCATGCCCACCTTTGAATTGATGTGTGTATGGTGTTGCAGTTTGATATCCACAAAATCCAGGTCCATTATTAATAAGGTATTTTTTTAACGTGTCTATAGGAGTGACAATGTTCACTAAGTCAATCTTATCATAATCATTTAAATAGACATGTTCATTTCCTGCTGGAATAGTGTCAGGCACATAAGGATAGTTGTGAAACAGCAAACTTGCTTCATCAATTGTCCCATCTGTTTTTAGAAACTTGACAGGACGCTCAATATCATATATTCCACCCTGAAAATAAATTGGAACATAACTGGCAACATATTGTTCTGATAAATCAATGGCAGAGGTGTCATTTACATCATATTTATAATGCAGTAACAGATTGGACTCTAACATCCCAACAGCAGCGAAAGCCGTGCAATAGTCGCTATTCCATTGTTTCTTTGCTGGTGTCAACCAACTTCTTCCGTGTCTATCCCGCCAGTCAAAAGATGGTATATACGGACTTACTATTGTGTCCGTATAAGCACGGGGAGTGCCTATTTCAAAAAGACCTCCTGAATAATACTGCATGTTATTTAAATATGAATCACAACTTCCTTCTTCATAGAAATTCTTCTTCTCATCGAAAGAAAGCAAGGAACTTTCCGTGACAGCCGCTCTCCATAATCTTCCATGTCTGATATTATAACTGTTAATTTTATCCACGATAGCCTTCACCTGTTCCTCCTTGACATGCTCTTCTGTTTCTTCATAACTAGAATCACTGCGTGAATATGCTTGATTCGATGAGTTTATGCCCATTAGAGTAAGACTTGCATCACCTGACATATAACATTTCAAGTAAGCTGGTGTAATCCCATTCAACGCAGCTGTTTCTTCACAATAATGGTCAAGACAAACATTTGTCGTATCAAAACGGAACCAGTTACTTTCTGCTACAAGATAATCGTGACCATCCTTGTCCTCAAGAACAATCCTGGTAAAACTGGATTCTTTGGGTTGTTGGATTGTAGCATCAATGCTGAGAGAATAAATGTTCCCTAACCCTTCAAGGGGAATTGTATCAGAAGACGTGAATGTTGTGCGTAGTTGCTGTGTATTGTCCTCTGGAGAAAGTGCACGAAATACTGATTGACTTTGTGCATACGCGGAATGGCATAAGAAAATCAACGTACACCCTATGAGGATTTTCTTACAATAATAGAATCTTGCATTCATGGATTTCATCCTTTTAAGATTCTACTTAGTTAGTATCATCCTTCTTGTAACAGCTACTTTGCCGTCAATTACTAGTGTATAGATATACATGCCCGCGGAAAGGTCTGTTGCATAGACGGTGATGTTTGTCTCGCCACGTTCGCTGACAGGAAGGCTCTGCACTTGTTTGCCGCTCATATCGTAGATGAAGATGGTGGAAACTTGTGCATTACTTGGAATGTTGAGCGCAATGACTGTACTCTCGCTGAAGGGATTGGGATTGTTCTGGTCCATCCTGACCATATCAACGTCGGAAACAGTCTCTTCAATAGCGGTTGGTTGGGCTTTTGCTTTTCTGGGAGATGTGCCTTCTAATTCAGCAACCTTTGCCGAGAGTTCATTGATGCATTGCACCAGAAGGGGTACCATTTCCACATAGTTGATGCTGACATTGCCATTGGCATCCTCATAGACAAGTTCTGGATAAACTTCCTTCAACTGGTCGGCATCAAGACCATACTGCACAGGCGACAGATAACGCTCGGGCTCAATGTCTCCCATTGCTTCTGCAAGGGAATCAAGTTCTTCGGGCGACATGTTGTCTGTGTCTATGTCTTCAAGACTTGCCCTTGATGTGTTGGTCTCTTGTGTCGGGTCATAGCGAAGGAACTGCACAGCCTGCACCTGACTCAACTTGTCTGTCACGCTCTCGCCCCTGTCAGAGAGTATTGTTGTTCCGTTCTGCCCAGAAGGTGAAGGGCTGGTTGTCGGGCTGAGCACAGTGGCATAAATGCCATTCGTCACATGGACCTTGCCTCTGAAATAACCTGCATAAGTACCAATATTTGATTCAAAATATGGGGAAGAAGTGGACTCGGAGCCAAAAATCCCAGCAAAGCTACTATAATTGGATGTTGGTGATGAGAATTTCCCTCCAAAAACGCCCACAGTCTTTTTTGCTTTTCCTGCGAGTCCTTGTATACCAATAGTTGGCGAGGAAGAAACACTATCAGTCCCTGTTACAATGCTTTTCACCCCCACGCTGCCGCCTATAGAATTAATTGCATATATATTACATCCATAAATAAAATTCAAATCTTGGGTTTGATTGACACAATAACAGCCATATTTTTTATCGTTTCCATAGAATGCAAAAGATGCATCATTCCTTCCACCTCCCACAGAAAGCAAAGACTTCGGTGTTTCTGTCCCGACACCTACTCTTCCAAGAGAATCCACTACAAGTTGTGCATTGATGTTCATGGCAGCAGCTGCCAGAACAACTGTAATATAATAACTTTTCATAATTACGTCTTTTTATTTTTGAATTACAGCTCTATCTCGCCTCGGAAGCACAGACCGTCGCAGACCACTTCAATGATATAAGTGCCGGAGAGGCTGCTGGGAAGTTGTACTTCTGTTGTGGTGGCAGGCACTGCTGTGGAGTATTCCAAAGTCTCTTCGCCACCTTCATCTACAGAGTAAATGTTAAGAAAAAGGTCGATTTCATCGAGAAAATAGAGTGTGTGGTCTGTCTGTCCAACCTGCGGTACTTCAATGGGAGTGCGAGGATGAATTGGATTAGGTTGTATGTCTGCCAAAGTTAACGGGATTCTAATACTAATGCTCGTTGGTTCCCATGCGTTTACAGGAGACAGAATAAACAATGCGGCTGCCAATAAGGCCGACTTCAGTAATAATGTTTTAGTTTTCATGTTAGTTTTGTTTTAAGTTAAAAATATGTTATTTGTTCACGAATGTGAGACAAAGATATGGTCTTTTTGTGTCAAGTTCCAAAGAAAAAACTTCACAAAAAACTTCACAATTTCGTTTTCGCCCATTTCATCGGGAAATTTTGTTTTGCCATTTGATAAAAAATACATAACTTTGCCGTGAAAAAGTACCCAAACACTATGAAGAAGCTACTATTTGCATGTCTGTTTACGGTTTTTGTAATTGGATGCAGGGACTCGTTGCGTTCGCCTGCCATAAGCAAGGAAGAAGCCCGCGCCATCATGGACGATGTGTCGCGCAAGAACCTTGCATACGAGCCACTGACGGAGCATGATGACTCGATGATGCAACGCGTAGTGGCATATTACAAGGATTATGGGACGAGCAATGATTTGATGGAGGCCTTTTATCTACAGGGCAGTGTGTATCGCGACCTGCACGAAGCACCAAAGGCAATGGAGGCGTTCTTGAATGGAATAAACGCAGCTGACACAACAAGTGAGGGTTGCCGATACGACATTCTTGCACGCCTGTATGGACAGAGACATGAGCTCCTGTATCGTCAGAATCTTTATGAGCAATCTATTGAGGCAGAAAGAATGGTATTAAAATATGCCATCCTTGCAAAAGACACCTTGTTTATGATGGCTTCACGATGGGAAATACTGGGAACATATTTTTCTCTTAACGATTACCTAACCATTGCCAATGAATGTTGGAACTTGTTGGAAGAGAGCAAACGAATGGGGGTGTATGCTTATGGCACAAGATGGCTCTGCACATGCGTTTTGGCAAATATGGAGTTGGGACGAGTGGCGGATGCAGCAAAGTTGCTTTCCATCTATGAGCAGCACAGCGGTCAGGTAAATACCAAAACGCATGAAAGCCCTTTTCCTATATATTATTATGCGAAAGGCAGGGTGCTTGCTGCGTCCGGTCAGTTGGATTCGGCAGAGTATTTTTACCGGAAGGAGTTAGAGGCTCAGGATTGGAACAACCGTCAAGCTGCCTATCGTGGGCTTCGGATGTTGTTTGAACAAAAGGGACTCGCGGACTCTGTCTGCAAATATGCCCCTTTGCAATGTGATGCTGTTGACAGTTCTTATCAGGAAAAGTTGTCGCAGGACCTTCAAAACCTACATGAACTTTATGACTACAATCGCCTACAAGCGGAGAACAGCCAGAAGGAACTGCAATTGCAAGAAAGTCGCAGGAAGGCTCTATACATATGGTGCGCTTTGGCGTTCGTCACTGTCTGCGCGTTGTTCCTCTTCTTTTATTTGCGCTCATGGTATAGGCAGAGGATTACGGATACTGAACTGAAACTGGAACGTGCCAATTTGGGTTTGGAGGAAAGGGAAAACATCCTTACTGCACTGCGAGATGAGCTGGCAAAGGTAAACGACGAAAAGGAAAAACTGCGGCTGCAGGAAGAAGTGGAACGGGCAGAACGAGAGACGGCGGAGCAAAGGAAAGTCGTGATGAATGATCAGGAAAAACTTGACGAATTGCGTCGGCGCGCCAAGACAAAGTCAAAGACATTGCGTCAGCAATACTGCCAGTCACCGCTGTTCCTGTCTTTGCTGCGCAGGACGAAGAATAACGATATTGCAACAGAGCAGGACTTTGAACTTATACAAAAAACATTGCTGAAGAAAGATGCCGAACTGCTGCAACGCTTTTATGCGCTAACGAATAGCCCTTTGGAGACGGAGCTGCATGCTTTCCTGTTGCTGCGCTTCGGCATGACAAAGACTGAAGTCGGTTTGCTGATGGCGCACAGTCAGTCGGCAATAACAAATATCTGCACACGTCTATTCCGCAAAGCATGTGGTCGGAAAAGCTCCACCAGCGACGAAGCTTACGAGTGGATTTATAAACTATGACTTGGCATGATGTCCAAGGACGTTTGTCGTTTTACAACTTAACGTGGTTAAATTGCAAACTAACCGTGGATAAATTGTTGGGTAATTACATTAGAAGACTGACAGCTAATATAAAATATCGTAATGCCATACATGAAAACATTGTTCTTTATTTTATTAGTCAAATAGTGAATCAAAATCAAGCAATATACATGTCAATGCTCCAGTTTTACCGCTTCAAATGACAAGAAATATTTTACTATACCAGCTGGTGTAGCATAGCACATTTTTAAGCTGCAAGAGTTTATGTGACATCAATTACAAGAAATGTATACAAAATTGTAACAGACTAAAATAAATATGACTGCAATAGAAATTTCAATGTTACCAAATATATTTCAACTCATAGATTTTTTGAAATCACAAGAAAATGAAATGATGTGTTCAACAAATGGATGGGCTGGCTTTTCTATTTGTAACTCTTTTCCACTGCAACGTGTAGCCAATGCTTTATGGGATAGCAATCGAGTGTATGTGAATAACAAAGGAAATGATCTGTTCATTGTTAATCGACTTAACAGCGGAAGATATGGTCTTAAGCCCAATCTACGTGAACATCGCTTTCTTTTCAGAGGACAGAACAAAGCATATGAAAGAATATTATCCTCTTTCTCAAGAGGAGATAAAGACGACCGCCTTGTAAGCAATCTAAGATGCGAAGATTTTATTTCTCTTCTGAGAACTCATCCTCTGTTTATGATGTTTGAACATGGAATTCATTTAGAGCCTATACGCAAACCCTTTTTCTTCGACATGAATTATTATGGTTTAGCACAACATTATGGATTTAATACTGGTTTAGTCGACTTCTCTTCCGACATATCAGTTGCCGCATTCTTTGCATGCACGAAACACATTGGGAATGACACGTATGAACCTATAACCGACACCAAAGAGTATCCATATGGCGTTATCTATGCTCATGGAATCATTCCATCAGAATCATTTGTCGGTCTTGGCTTTAGAAGTATTGGCTTACAAATTTATCCTAGAACTGGAGTTCAAAAAGGTTTTTTCTATGAGGAAGGAAGTACACGAATGCCATTAGAAGAAATGGTTAGTACATATTATTTCCGACACGATGCAATTTGTTCAAGAAAGGTATTTGAATTGCAACAAAACGGTCTTAGACTTTTCCCAAAAGATAATATACAACCATATGCACAGGAAATCTTGAATTCAAATGAGATAACTGGTATTACCTTTGCAAATAATTTGTATACAAATCAAGATAATTTAGATAATAATATTAATAGACTAAGGAAAAAAGGAGTTAATATAAATTGGGGCAAACAATGGTGCTTTACACAGGATATGCTTCACTCATATTATCAGAATATTAAAAACGGATTGTGGGAAGATTATTGTAAGCAGATTGCATTTGTTGACGAAAATGAACAACAACTCAAAGAATCATTACTTAATATTCCCCAATCACCTTACTATCGACAATTCTTTGATGAACGAGAATACAAAAGATTGCAATATTTTACACTTGACAAAAGAACACGGGCAAAAAGGAATATTAATAAGCCACAAAGTTGTGTGTCCCACGTTTCAGCAATATAGACATATTCGCTATAAATAATATAAGCAACGAAGTCTGTTTCTATAAGATTGGGCTAATTGTAGAAACATGGGAGAAAAGTTAAAACGAACGAATATTGTTTATGAAGAAGATTGTTTTCCTTTATTATATGAATTAATTCCAGACTCTAAAATTAGCCCAAATGCAGTAGCATTAACAAAAGAACTCATGAATTTGGAAAATTTTCCACAAAAACAACACTCTTATGGAAAATTATGCTACCTTTGCATCACAATTACATAAGATTGTGGAAAAAATACGCTATTGAACCATGAAATTGTAATGGCTTCTTCAGACAAGGCTACTAACAATTTCATCACAAAGATGAAGAAGGAAGGCCGTCTTGTTAAGATTGCTGCGAAAATATACACTACCAATCTTAATGATACGCTGGAGAATATCATCCGTAGAAACCTCTCCTTTATTCTTGGCGAGCAATACCCCGATGCTGTCATCAGTCATCGTAGTGCCTTCGAGTGTCGGCCTACTAACGACGGGCATATCTACCTTCTATTACACAAAGAAGGTTTCGTTACCTGGTGTTACCATCCATCTGCTTGAAGGTCAGAAAGCATTGCCCAGTGATTATTCTTTCATGGGCGGATTGCATATCTCATGCAGCGCCAGAGCCTATCTTGAAAACCTCCAGACAGGATATAGTCGCGATGGAGTATCCAAATGTCTTACATAAGCTGTCTTAGAAGAGAAACTGGACAAAGTACTTCAGACCAATGGCGAGGACGAACTGAATAAATTGCGTGACTCTGCTCGTGAGATTTCCATTCAACTCAACATGACCGATGAGTTCAAGAAACTGGATTCTATCATTGGCGCAATTCTTTCAACAAAACCTTCGAAGATTCTAACTTCGTCCGTTGCCGAGGCCCGAGCATTAGGTGAACCTTTCGACAGTCAACGACTGAAACTCTTCAGCATTCTGATGGCTGCACTTAACGAACGTGAGTTTGAGAACTTCCCTGACCCTAATAAGACGGATGCTGCCTATAACAATTTCGCTTTCTTTGAGAGTTATTTCTCAAATTATATCGAAGGAACAGAGTTCGAGGTGGAGGATGCCAGACAGATTATCGAAACACGTACCCCAATGCCTGCCCGTAATGCTGACAGCCACGACGTACTGGGAACATACTACATCGTGTCAAATCGTAAGGAAATGGCTATCACCCCTACCTCACCCGACCATCTGCTTGACATCCTCCAACATCGGCATCGTGTGATGATGTCTGCCAGGCATGAAATTAACCCTGGTATGTTCAAGACACAGAACAACCGCGCAGGTAAGACTCATTTCGTCGATTTCGCGCAGGTTCGCGGCACATTAAAGAAGGGCTTTGAGGTGTATAGTGCATTGCGACACCCTTTTGCCCGCGCACATTTCATGCTTTTCATGATTAGCGCAGTTCATCCGTTCTCTGACGGTAACGGACGACTTTCCCGTATCATGATGAACGCTGAACTGACGGCTGTAGGACAGTCGAAGATTATCATCCCCACGGTGTTCCGCTCCAACTATCTTGGTGCCCTACGCCAACTCACTCGAAAGGACAATCCCGATAAGCTAATCAATGCCATCCAGCGAGTCCGGCTTTTCAGCTATAACCTACATGGCGAAAGTTTCGAGCAGATGCACGACTATATGGAAAACTGCAACGCATTCAAAGAAGAGGATGAATATATACTTCGCTTCTGAATGACTTTCTCTTGCACCTGACACACCTCAGCAACATCTGAACACTTATGCTGTCGGGGCTGTTTCTTTTTCTTCATACCAACCTTGCCACCACCCATTCATCAACATTTGCGAACATCACTAAGGATTGAGGTTGTCATGCTTGCTGATTGTTTGACACTCAGAATTGGCATTTGATGCTTCGCTGAATGCCTACCATACCGCAAATTTTACTCCTTTGTTGCCGCTGATTACAGCTTCTTTCTCATAATCATTCTTCTGCCCTTCTCCCCTACCTTCAACAGAGATAAGGGTTGCTTATTTGTTGGCGTTGCTTTAGCCTGCTATTTCATCCTTCATTCCACGTTGTACCACTTAGTCTGTTCAATAGATTTCTTACTCGCGCCTTTCATTTTTCCATTGCAAAGGTCGGACAAGCGTCATGCTGCAAGGGTCACACACAGGCCGTTTCCGTTTGGCTCGAAAAAGTTTCAAAGATTTTGGGGTGCAGTTGCTCCTATCTCCAAATTCTCTAAGTCATACTGATTGAAATTTTTGTCGGCCATCCCTTGCATTTACATTCCTTCTCCTTGCTTCCGGCTGTATGCACTGTAAAAATTAAAAAAGCTAAGTAATTCAATCTAACATTAAACATTCAAAGTTATGGTACACGTTACATTAGAATCAAAATTGAGCTTCGGACAAAGCCGTTCACGCCGTCAAGTTAGCAGCAATCTCTACAGAGTTGTAGTAAATGGTGAAGATGGAGAATACTATGAATATGACAGTATCGAAGCCAATTCGTTCGCAGAGGCAAGCCGTAAAGGGGAAAGTCTCGCCCGTGGTATGGTGGACATCCAGTATATCGAAGTTTATCAAATAGCATAATCAATTATTCACAATATGTCAAACAATCTAAATTCTACAATCATGACAACAAACAATTCAATCCTCGTCGATAATGTTCGCTCGAACAAGTCTGACAACATGGTATGGGCTGTATATGCACAGGGTAATGAACAGCAAACATGCTATTGCAAGTCACCCTACGCTGCAATGAAAATGGCTTTCCTGCTAAAGAAGCAGACAGGGCTTTACATCTCTGACATCTGTCTCACTCGTCTCTCGCTGGAGATTCGCAAGCTCAAAGAGGCTGCCCTCACTCCTGAGCAGAAGGAGGTCAAAGAGAAAATCGATGAAGCTGTTGAACAGTTCGTCGAAGAGCATAGCGTCGATAATGTCCTCGCTAAGGCTGATGAAGAGAAAGCCAAAGCAAAGGGCAAGCGCAAGAGCAGCAAGCCTAAAGCCTCAGCTAAGAAGCAGAAGGAAGAGAAGGTGGCCAATTAGGTCACCTTCCTTCTTATTCTGTCTTTTTAGTTTTTTTTCTTTTGCCTTACCTTTGCAGAAAATTCTTCTGCAATGCTAAGTCTTGAAACTTATACCTTCTCTTCTGCCCTGCCGGAATCGTTCACTATCGAAACTGTCCAGGATGAAGATCACGTCGAGGTGGATATCTTTCTTGATGGGCATACTGCTTACTCTACGCGGCTCTATGCGAATAGTGTCGGAGTATGCACGTTCTATGAACTGCGCTCCATAGTGGAGCAATACATGATTGCCCATAATCTTACGCTGGCTTCTTTTGAGCTGATGATTTCACATGAGAATGGCGGTGAACAGCTTGAAGACAAGTACATCATCTTCTCGCGGCACAAGCATGTCAACAATGATACGCTTGACTTCCTGGAGTCGCATTTCCTTACTGGCCGCCCTTCTTATGTGATGCCGCGTAAGTCGTATGGCTCCATCTCGTTCTTTGCTACGCCTGAGGAGTATTGCACGCCTTTCATTGACTGTGTCTTTGAACGGGATGGGGAGATAATTAATTATCGGCTGAATTATTCGCTCTACTACCATAATGTGCCGTATATCTATAACATCTCCATTTCGCCTATGTCTATCAGGAATATGGTGATTGCAGCAGCAGAGGACTACGGCAAGCTGCTAGCTTTTACTGTTCATGCTGGCCGCCGCTCGATGACGGTCTATGTGGTGGAGGAAGAGCCTACCATCCTTTTTTCATTCCGCAATAGCTACAATGCGCTGGAGTCGATGCCAGTCTTTGGCACTACCACACTGAAGACGGAAGTCAGCAGGAAGGAAGCTGTGTCGTTGAACATCACTTCCTTCTATGACAAGTCGGTGTCCCGCAAGTGGCAGGTGAAGACTGTACCGCTCTCCCAAGAGGAAGCACATTGGTACAATGACTTCCTGGAGTCCGACTGCGTGACTCTAAACTTGTCTAATGATTACCCTGACTTGCGCATCCTTATCTCTGACATCACTTCGGAGATTAGCGATAGTGCCAAGGACCTTGTTCACATCAAGTTCTCATGGAGATTCGAAGATAGCTCTATATGGCTGGACGAAGACAGGTTCCCGCAGGTCTTCTCTGCGCCATATAACGACACCTTCAAATAGTTTCCTTTTCATTCTTTCTTAACTCTTAATTCTTAACTCTTAACCTTCATCATGCAATCAATACACATTTCTACTGTCAGAAAGATGCTGCAGGCTCCTGAGCCTGTCGATATCAAGTGCTGGGCGAAGGACGGACGTGTCCTTGAACTGAATAATGTGCTGCCGCTGCGTTACAACTTCTACGAAGGTACGCAGCAGGTGAAGCTCTTGAAGTCCAATCAGATTCGAACTATTCGCCTCTGCCTTATCTTCGAGGTGAATGGTATTCCTTGCTTTCTCTAACATGGCAGGTCGGAAAACACATGCTGTGGCGTTGGGCAACACATGCTGTTGCGATGTCCAACACATGCTGTTGCGTTGGACAACACATGCTGTGGCGTTTCGGACTTCATCATGATGTGTCTTTTCCCATTCCTGCAAACTGTTATACCTTTGCCGTATGAAAAGAACAACATCCATAGAGAATATCTTCAGGCCGCTTGCTGAGCAGTCTGTGCAGTCTGCGCTCACTAATGAGGTGCAGATTGCGGATATTCTCGAATGGGTGCTGGAGCAGGTCGGCCCTTCTGAGGTATGGCAGACGTCCTTCTCTATCAGTGAGGAGTTCCTGCGCCGACTGTACTTCATCACACGAGGTGGCAAGGCTTCGGCTATTCACCTGGTACTGGACTTCAAGGCTACAAACAAGACGCTCCACCTGTGGAGGTTCATCGATCAGGTGATTTCTGATACTGTTCTCGCAGACAACCATTCGAAGGTCTTACTCGTGCAGTCTGCTTCAGGGGTCAAAGTATCTATCATCACTTCGCAGAACTTGACACGCGGTAATCGTAATGAAGCTTACATCATCACTACTGAAGCTGCCGTGTTTGACAAGTTCCTCGCTGAAGTGGAACATCTTATCAAATGGCACTCGGTGCCGCTTTCGGAAATACTGTCTCAAAAAGTTGATTCCTTATAATTCTTAATTCTTAACTCTTAATTCTTAACTCCATGACTTTCACACAAGAACAACTTGAACAAATCGGTAAGTGGGCTTCTATCTATCTGCCCATCTCGGACATGGCGCTCATGCTGGATATTCCTGCTGAGATGCTGCGTGATGAAATACGCAACAAGCATACGGAGGTCTCGCTGGCTTATCACAGGGGCAAGGCTGCCTCCCGAGTGAAACTGCATCAACAGGAGATGTTGCTGGCACAGGTAGGTTCGCCTCTTGCCATCGAGAACGCTCATCGTAATCTCCTAGACATGGAGGATGATGAGTAAATCACAGCGGTAGCAAATTCTTCACTCTTCATTATTTCATTCTTTCATTTTTTCATTCTTACTATCGTGCCCTTTCCTGCAGTACAAGATGTTATCACTACGGACTTCTTCACAGCTGAAGATGAGCTGAGGAAGCAGCATCCCGCCGCTTCCGTTGAGCGTGTCTTGCGCCTCCGTGAGCTTTACAACTGGGTTATATCTAACCCAGACTGTAAAGACAAGGAGTTCGTGGATGTGGCCATCGGTAGGTTCGGCATCTGCAAGACACTGGCTTACGATGACCTCAAAATCATCAAGTCTGTGCTGCCGAATATCACGCAGGCTTCCCGGGATTACCATCGCTGGAAGTACAACGAGATGATTCTGGAAACATACCAGATGGCAAAGAAGCGCAAGGACACGAAGACAATGGAGCGGGCGGCCACCTCATACGCGAAGTTCAATAATGTGAACGTGGAGGACGAACAATCTGTGCCATACGACATGATTGTAGTCCAACCGTTCACTGCTACTGATGACCCGTCTGTCCTGGGCATCAAGCCCATACCGAACATCGAGAAGGTTATCTCGGACATGATTGAGAAATATCGCGCTGAATCGCTTGACATTGATGACATCGAGTATGAGGATGCGGACATCATATATGATGACTATGAAGAAGTCCGGGAGGATGAGACAGACAGCCTTAATCTCTAATCTAAATTCGTATGACGAATTTCAATTGGAATGCCACTGCTTTCTTTGAACGGCTGACTGCCTCTAACAAACTGGCACAGCAGGAACACTTCGCTTTCCTTCGGGTGAGCGGACTGGAAGGGCTGGAGGAGACGCTGCATACTCTTCAGCGGACAACCGCTTTCGTAGCTGTGTCGGACATCGCCCAAGGTTATACGGAGCTGAATAATACACCGCATACCCGAAGGGTGAAGACTATCTTCATCTGTATGCGTCATGCTCTGGATGACATGACTGTCAGGCAGCAATGCATGGACACGATGCGGGAGCTTTTCCGGCAGTTCATGTCGGTGCTCATCCAGGAGAAGGTACGGGTAGAACGTGAACACATCTACCTTGACCCGCGTATCTCTTTCAATGAGATTCCGCAGTATTTCTTCTCAGGATGCGCTTGCGCCTACTTCCAAGTTGCTACGGATGTCTATACGGACCTGCACTTCAATAATGAAGAGTGGAACACTTCCCCAATATGAATTGTGAATTATGAATTATGAATTTGAACAGAAGGCCATCGAGGAGCGTGCCAAGTACGTTGCTGCGTTCAATGACACGATGATTAAAATCTGGCAGGAACAGATTACGCTCCTTGGGGTGATTGACACTGGCCAGCTGCTGCGCTCTCCTGTTGGGGTTCGCGCTACGGCTGACGGCAAGGTGTCGGAGGTGCATCTGTCACAGGCTTTCCTCGAATATGGCTTGTGGCAGGATTACGGCACTGGAAAAGAGGTGCCGCGTGGGAACAGTGGCGATTTGGGAAAACCCAAAGTGCGCAAGGCTCGCCACTGGTTCTCTCGGAAATACTATATGTCGGTGATGAACATCAAGGAGTTCATGGCTGATTCGCTCGGAAGACAGTTCCAGGGGATTTTGGCAGATTTGGACGGGAAGAAACTTGGCAGGATGCACTAAACATTCTGTCTTGCCTTAGTCTTAATTGTCCTTAATGGTATTTGAATTCTGATTGTATGCCTTGGCTACACACTTCCACTGGCCGTCTATCTTCAGCAGGAGCAAAACATCGGTAAAGTCGATGGTGCCGCCCCAGCCTTCTTCCAATACGCGAACTACGGCTAATGTCTCTTCAAGTTCCAAAACATCGATGCGGGTCTTGAACTGCTCGCCTGCACCAACAGTATCTACATTGTGATAGAACTGCTCGATGCTGCCACGCTCGAACTTGCCGTTAAGGAATCCAAACAGACAGGCATCTTCGGTAAACAGTTCCTTGGCATACTTGCTGTTACCCTCGGCTACGCTCTTTGTAAACTTGCTGGCTGCCTCTACTACTGCGTTGTAATCTTCAATCTTGCTTCTCATTGTTTCTTGTGATTTTTAATAGTTGTTTGTACTTTACGATTGCAAAGGTACAAAATTATTTTGAGTTTTCTGCATTTTTCTGTCTTTTCGTGCGTCATTTTGTATCCGTACCTTTGCAGAAAACTTTTAGCTATGGAATATATCTCTAAAGTTGTCGAACTGATTTCGGCTTTCCGTTCCGAGACAAGGCAGGATGCTATCACCCCTGACTCGCTCGGCTCTCTGCTCCTGCGGATGATTAATGCGCTGCGCTATCTATGGAGCTCTTCTACACATCCTTTCTATCATATTCAATGTGATACGAAGAATGGACGTCTTATCGTCAAACACCCTACTGACTTGATGCAGAAGGGATATGTGCCTTACCTCCTGCGGTACTCGAAGAAGAAACCTCGGTACCGCGACATCGAGGACAGGCACACACGCTCGTACGGACCCGTTATGCGAGGTTGGCATCTCTTCTATGATGAGAAGAAGCTGCAGATGGCACCTAATGGGGTCGTATATATAGGAAAGAATGTCGGGACTGACAAGAATCCTGAATGGGTGTATGAGGAGAACTGCCGAAATCTGTTCGGGAATATCCGTGAGGCTACGGAGGAAGGCGGTATTATCTACAAGGTGGGATTCGGGAGCCGGGTGTATCGCATCAAGAGCAATCACCGCTTCCGCTTCGGGGTGGTGTTCGGACCGCCGCTGCCCGAGAAGGGCAACCGCTCGCTGAAGTTCGCTGAGTGCGTCACGAACATTGCGGAGTTCTATGTGAACTTCCACAAGAGATCGGTTCGGGAAGATGGGGATGAAGGGTACAAGATATCGTACTCCATATAATCTATATAAAAAGTGTGAGCAGCACAAAGGCCGCTCATCATACATAAAGGAGTTGGCATACGCCAAACGACTGTCAGAAGTGAGCCTTGTCTCGCTCCACTTCTGGTGCAAAGGTACAACAATAGTTCAAAATAGCAAAAGACACTTGTTTTTCGTATGAAAAAGAAACGTTTTCAACATAGCATTTGCTTCTCTTCTGTGGAGGATATGCCGGAGGCGAAAGGCTCGGTGGCATTCATTACGGACAGCGCAAAGGTGTTCAAGGATGACATCGATATCGCACCCATTACGCTGACCGATGGCACGCAGTATGTGCCTTGGGGTGGCGATAATATGATGCCGTACAATATCCTCAGCATGATTGAGAAGGATGAGACACTCGCCACTTGTCAGATGTTCAATGCGGAGGTGTGCTATGGCTCCGGCCTGGTATATAACACCGATGGGTGCTCTGCGTCTGTCAAGGAGGAGGTGGAGGACTTCCTGCTTACCAATTCGCTGCCGTCCTACTTCCTCGGGGTCTGTCAGGACTTCAAACACTTCGGTTGGTGTGTCTCGGTCATCATCCTGGACAATGAGGGGAAGCGCATCGTACGGCTCTACCGAAAGGAGGTGTGCTACTGCCGCTTCTCTCCGGCGAAATCGGATGGGCGCATTGAGTATGTGCTGTATGCCAACTGGAACAAGTCCCTGGCATCCATCAAGGAGGTGGAGAAGATTCCGCTGCTTTCGTTCGACAACCCGTGGGGCGATCTGCAGCAGCGGATGCAGAAGAAGTCGTCTGCCAGGAAGTTCGCGGTGGTCTGCCGTGTGCCGACACCGGACAGCACGTATTATCCTATCCCTTATTACGCTGCGCTCTTCAAGGGGAATTGGTACAACATCAAGCAGCTTATCGGGATGGCGAAGGAGGCGAAGCTGAAGAACTCGGCTCCACTCAAATACCACATCGAGGTGTCTCAACGCTACTGGGAGGGCATCTTCAAGCGTGAGCGCATCACGGACATCAAGAAGCAGCAGGACAGGGTCGTCAAGGAGAAGCAGCTTATCATTGACTTCCTGACGGGTGCCGAGAACAGCGGCAAGGCGCTCTTCTCCACGTTCTACATCTCTCCGAACGGCGAGGAACAGCATGATGTGGTCATCAATCGGATTGATGAGAGCAAGGAGGGCGGCGATTGGTCCACCGACATACAAGAGGCTGTCAATATGGTCTGCTTCACCATGCGCGTTCACTCCAACCTCGTCGGCTCTGTGCCGGGAAAGTCGCAGTCTAACAACAGCGGGTCTGACAAGCGTGAACTCTATACCATTGCTCAGGCGCTTCAAAAGCCGTATCACGATTTGCTCTTTACCGTGCATCGCATCATCATGAAATTCAATCAGTGGAAACATGCTTACCCGGAATGCCCGTTCATTCAACTGACTACCCTGGACGAGAACAGGGATGCAAAACAGGTAACACCAGATGCGCCTCCTAATGATGATTAGGGGGCGTTTTGCATCTATGTTCTCGCCTCTGACAGCTACGCATTCTCTACTCTTCCTTCTTACTTCTTCCATCTTACATCTGCTTTTGTCATCGTCTCTCCATTCCTCCAGCTCCACGACAATCTTTTATTTACTTTTTCCTCACAAAGGTAGCTCGGCGGCTCCAGTCAAGGGTTTCCAGATATTTTTCTAAAGAAAGATGATTCCCTTCGGCGTCGGAGCTGCCACTTTCTTTGAATAATAGCCGGACATCCTTCCTTGACAACAGGGCCTTTCCCCGTTGACGCTCTTCGTTGTTCGTAAAAAATAAATAAGATTTATGTTTCACTTACAAAATTACAAAACAATGAAAGCAAATGTTCAGATTTCCGCAGTGAAGAAAGAGTTCAAGAATGGTCAGCACGGCTGGCAGGTGTTTGTCGAAGGCATGGAGGGTAAGCTCCGCTGTGAAATGAATTTCCGCGATGCGCTTCGTGCAATTCGGTACAGTTTCCTTCTCGCTAAGAAGTTGAATCTCCGAATCAATGAAGTACAGCTTGCAGCGCTCTCGCTCGATTACAAGCAGAGCAAGTCAGCTGTCGAGCAGGCACAGGTCGCAGAGGTGGCTACAGAGGTAGCGCAGGAAGTGGCCGCTGAAGCAGAACAAGGTGAGCCTTCCGATGAAAAGTCGGAGGCCGCCCATGAGTTCGTCTGCTGCTCAAAGATGCAGAAGTTCCGTCAGGAACATCCTGATGCTGTTGTCATCGGTCGTAAGGGTTCTGTCTGCGAACAGTTCGGAGAAGATGCTAAGGCTTGCGCTGAAGCTCTCAATAACACTCCAGAAATCCTGTGTGATGACACACTGTATTTCGTCTTCGATATTGAATATCTTGATGAGTGCATCCAGAAGCTTGTCGCCAGTGGCAAGAAGGTCTGCCTCTGGGACATCTTCAAAGGTGATGATGATTTGGAAGAGTTCAAAGCTATGGTAGAAGCCGAGATAGCTCGCAACAAACAAGCTAATTCACCTCTCTTCAAACAGTTTGTCGAGTTAAAGAAGAATCACCCAGATGCACTTCTTCTTTTCCGTAGCGGTGATGTTTACAAGTGCTACGAAGAAGATGCTATCAAAGCTGCTGAGGTGCTTTGTCTCACTGACATTGTCGAAGAAGACAAAATCACTATCGCAAGCTTCCCGCACCACAGTTTAGATACTTATTTGCCACGTCTAATTAGACATGGAATCCGAGTTGCCATCTGTGATCAGCTCGAAGCTCCGAAGCCTAAGAAGCAGGCTCAGTTGGAATTGTTCGCCAATGTGTGAACAATTCCTTTTCATTACGAACTCACGGCTCATCCGTGAGTTTTTTTGTGTTCGGCTTTGTGGTTTCATAATTTTGTCGTACCTTTGCAGCAGCATCAAGAGCAGGAGCCTTAGGCTCACTCACCAACCGAGCATAGGATGCCACGGTGGTCAAGGTACGATGCGGAAGAATTATATTAACTTCAAAATTATCCTAATTATGAAAGAACATCTTTCCAATCCCGATTTTGCGACTCCTGTTGAGTTTGCTTCTATCCAAGACATCGTAGATAAGCTGAATTATTCCGTGGGAAACCCCGGATGGTCTTCAGCACGTGCAGCTCATGACATGATGCTCGTTGACATCCTTATAAAAATGGGTGTTGACGTGTCTGAAATTAAAAAGGGAAACACGGTTTCCTTCATGCATAAGATCGCTTATGACAAAGAACATAATAAATTGGTGATAGCCGCAGGGAAGTAACCCTTCTGCCTATCACTGCATCTGAAGCCTTTTCCTGTCGTCTGCTCTTGACGGGGAAAGGCTTTTCTTTTGCTTTTTGAGGAAAATGGCACCGCTCATTTCAAAAATTGTCGTACCTTTGCAGCGGTTTTAAGGATAACATATTATGAATACGAAAATCATTCTCGCAGTCGTTCTCGCTATTATTGTTGTAACAGCTTGGGCTGTGAATGCTCATCGTAATAAAGGGTTCAAGACTGTCTCTTCTGAAGAGTTCGCGCAAATCATCGGCGACACGGCCACAGTGCAACTGCTGGACGTGCGCACGAAAGAGGAATATGAGGAGGGTCATATTGCTGATGCTTTGCTCGTAGATTTCTATTCCTATAACTTCGAGGAGCAGGCGACCGCCAAGCTCTCGAAAGAAAAGGCTGCGGCTGTCTATTGTCGCAGTGGCCGTCGCAGCGCATCGGCTGCTCAGAAGTTGGTTAAGCTGGGATACGAGGTCATCAATCTTGATGGCGGCATCTTGGCTTGGCAACGCGCTAAGATGCCCATCGCGAGGTAGTCTTGTTGCATCCTCTTTCAGGTCGCTATGTTTTAGGTGCATTGTCCTTTTTTACTTGTCTGTGAGGGCTGGTAGCGCTCACTTCTGCTCCGCCTCTAATCCCTCTTCTGCTCGGACTTCCTGCTTAGGCGCGATGCTCTGTTCCGCTCCTGTGCTGCCATTTCAGCCGTGCCGGACTCACTATGCTTTCCTTTATTCACTCAGGCGATTAACGAGATACTGAGCACATCCCCATGCCACTACTTGGTAGGTTTTCCATTGCATCCTGTGCCATAGCGTCATCCCATCAGGTGCGCCTGCTTCTACCGCTCATTCTCTTTTCTGCCTTGCTTTCCTCCTTCCGTTTGTCTGGTTCGCCACCGCTCGGAATGACATCGCTCCTTCTCGCTTGTACTCTCTTCTCTGCCTTAATCCTTTTTCCCATTTGTGTCCACGCCCGTAAGGTAAGGAGGGAAACATTCCCCGCCCTTTTGCTCATTCCCTTTCTCGGCTCCACTGCTGGCACATTGCTTCACCTCCATCACTCTATATCGTCTCTCTCCAGTACACTTGTTGCTACCCTCTGTGCAGCATGATTCTATATTCATACCCATCTGCCTTTCTTCGGCAAGCTGCCTCCGTGGGCTTGCTCCGTCTGTCATGCTCTATCTTCTTCATTCTCTCATTCTTTCATTGCTTCATTCTTCAAATGCTCATGCACTTTCGCTTACCTGTGCCGCTCTTTGCCTGCTTTGTCTCGCGCGTACTTTTGTTTATTAGGTCATACTGCTGCCTTCGCCTCATTTTTACTTTGCAAAGGTAGCCAAGCCCGTGCCCTGCAAGTACCATTCATCCTTCATTATTAGCGCACTTTTTTCAAAATCTTTTGGGACAAGCCTCAAAACATTTGCTTTGCCCTCTCGGTGAAATAAGTTCTCAATTCCTTGCATCTGCGCACTTTCCACTTTCGGCTCTCGTATTGCACGTAAAAATCAGAGGCTCAATGGCCTACAGTATTAACATTTTAATAAACAAAATTATGAGTACTTACAAGACAAGAAAAGCGCAGGCTAAGAAGGCTGGCGCAGGTGCTAACAGCGAAAGCGCACAAGAGAGAGCATTGAATCTCTTCGCGGACATGATGATCGAGAAGATTGAGTCTATCATGACAGATTGGAGCAAGCCTTGGTTCACAGAGGGCATCGCTTCGTGGCCGAAGAATTTATCTGGCAGATGCTACAATGGTATGAACAGCCTCATGCTCCTGATGCACTGTGAGAAGCAAGGGTACAAGTACCCGGTGTTCTGTACATTCGACAGAGTGATGGGTCTCAATTACAACAAGACATCGGTGGGCAATGTGCCTGCAGTGGATGCCGAGGGGAATAAGCGCCCGATGGTGTCGGTCAACAAGGGCGAGAAGAGTTTCCCTGTCTTCCTTACTTGCTTTACGGTCGTCAACAAGGACACGAATGAGAAGATTAAGTACGAAGAGTACAAACAGATGCCTGAAAGCGAGAGGGAGCATTACAATGTCTATCCGAGCACAGTGGTTTACAATGTCTTCAACATCGATCAGACAAACATGAAGGAGGCAAGGCCGGAGATTTACGAGAAAATCATCCTGGAGAATGGCGGGAAGAAGCAGGAGCACAAGGGAGAAATGTTCCATTTCGATGCTATGGACAGAATGATGGAAGAAAATCTCTGGATTTGTCCTATCAAGCAGCTGCATGGGGATAGTGCTTTCTATAGCATCTCCAAGAAGTTAATCGTGCTTCCAGAGTTCTCGCAGTTCAAGGATGGTGAGTCGTTCTACGGCACGGCGTTCCATGAAATGGCGCACAGCACGGGAGCGGAGGAGCATCTGAATCGGCTGAAGCCTGCTTCTTTCGGAAGTGCCGAATACGCACAAGAGGAATTGGTGGCAGAGCTGACAAGTGCGATGGTTTGCCAGTACTGCGGTATGGACAAATACATCAAGGAGGACAGTGCGCCTTATCTCAAATCATGGCTCTCTTCACTTCAGCAGGATGCACAGTACATCAAGACAATCCTGCTCGATGTCAAGAGAGCATCGGCCATGATTACAAAGGCAATCGAGGATTGCACCAGTCAGGCAGCACAGGCTGCTTGATTGGTTCCTCTCTGCTTGATAGCCTGGGCTTCGGCTCAGGCTTTTTTGTGTCTTTCCGTACTGAAAGGAAAAGCGGTATTTTTGCAGCAACCAAAAATGATTATACTATGAGGCTCATCACTTCTAACGAACAGCTTAACGCACTGCTCCCGAACATTCAGGTGACAGTCACAGGGGAAACACCCTTATTTGACAAGATTTCGCCTTTTCTCGCCGCAACCGAGAAATGGCTCATTGAGACATTTACATCGGACAGGACGTTCAGCACCATTTGCGGATATACTGAGGACAATCCTACAAAGGTTCTGGCAAGGCAGATTGTCTGCTATGAGGCATTCAGGAGGGCTTTGCCACACCTGGATGTCATCCTCACGCCTAATGGGTTCGGCATAGTCAACAATCAGAACATCGTTCCGGCAAGCAAGGAGCGGATAAACCGACTCCTTGACACGCTGCTGGAAAACCGGGACGCAGCGCTCTTGCAGTTCATTCCATTGCTCTATGCGGCTTCGCAGTGGAATAAGTCGGAACAATGTAAGTTCTTTGCCGCTACGATGTTCCCGAATATGGAGGTTACGCTGCGCCTTCCGAAACCTTCAGAAGGGCGCTGGATGCTTTACCTCGCCATTCGGGAAAAGGCTATCGTCATTGAGCAGTTCTTCGCTGCGCAGTACCTATCAGTGGAACTGATGGACGTGCTACGCTCTGAGGTACAGGCTGGACAGTACCGCTCAATGCTCCACCAAAGGATTTGTCGCACGCTGCAGGCGGTGGAGATTCGTTGCTTGCAAAGCACCGACCCCACGGCCTGGATGCACTTCGAGCACAATGCTCTCTTTGACATCGTGAATACCATCAAGGATAATCCGGAGGAGTTTCCTGAATGGCATAGCTCGGCGACTGCCGAACTGTACAATCCTACAATCTTCGAGAATAAAAAGGAATCCAAAGGGTTTTGGTTTTGAAAAACTCAGCCATCTTCACAGACAGCTGAGTTTCATGATAAATCCCGATAACATTTTATTGTATCGGGATTTTATCAGGAAGAAAACAAAGTTATTTTTTGTCAGGTATTCCATATTCTGGCCATCGAGCTTGCGGATAATAGCCTTTCAGAGTTTTTTTCTTTTCTTTGTAGGCTTCATTCAGACGATTCATCACAGCATGCATATTTCTCACCTTATTGGTAAGTTCTACACGCAATTGATCCACTTCGGCATTAGCTAATAGAAGATCTTTGATACTTTGTTCCATTGCGCTGATTTCGTCATTTGTCACTCCGCCGCCTTTGCCCTGAAGGTGCTTGCGCATACCCTCTGCCAGATTGTGACTCTTCTCAATTAGTTGTTCTACTGTCTTTGGCATAATACTGATAATTAAATAATTAAATGTTAATTCTGTCTTTGAGTCTGTGATGCTTAACACACTAGAACTCTAAAACATTTTCTATACAAAAATAGGAAAAAATGACGATTTATAGAACTATATATATGCTCATTTTTTTTGTTTTTTTAACGCTATTTGAGACATTAGACAACAAATTTTTGAATAAAAAACGGCTCTTTTTCGGTCTCTTCATTCTGTCTTTTCGCGCGTCTGGCTGCTTCCGTACCTTTGCGGTATGAAAACAGTCATCGATTTATCTGTACCTAAGTCTTGGCAGGAACTGCCAGACAAAGAACTGCGCTTCGTGTTCCACCTTCTTAATGGCAGCTTCACGCTTACGCAGGTAAAAACAAGATGTCTCTTGCGATGGGCAGGCCTGCACGTGGTACGGCAGGAAGGCGCATTGTTTGTCGTACGAAGGGGAAAGCAGGTCTTCCCAATCTCCGCACTGCAAATCACTGAGGCCATTTCAAACCTTGAATGGCTCGGTGATTTCCCTGTCTATCCTGTACGCCTCTCGCGTATCGGCTTCCACCGTGCTGTAAATGCGGACCTGCAGAATGTATCCTTCGAAGATTTCCTTACGCTCGATAATCTTTATCAGGGGTATCTCCAGACGCAGAAGGAAAACCTTCTGCATGACATGGCGCTCATCCTGTACCAGGCTCGTTTCATCCGGCTCTCTAAAGAAGAAGCAACCTGCATCTTCTATTGGTTCACCTCTGTCAAGAGATACTTCGCTTCGCTCTTCACGCATTTCCTTGGCATCTCCCCAAGTAACGGGGAGAATGCTGCCTTATCCTACAAGCAACTGCAGGATAACGTCAATACGCAAATCCGCGCACTTACAGGTGGCGACATCACGAAGGAACGTGATGTCTTACGCATGGACTGCTGGCGTGCGCTCACTGAGCTGGACGCGAAAGCTAAAGATTATGACGAGCTTCAGAAGGCTACTAAAAAGTAAATTTCATTTCAATATTCATTATTAAATTCTTCATTCTTAATTTAATTCATCATGGACAAACAATTCACATTGAAGCTGCAGGAGTGGTTGAATACTCCTGCTGAAAAGAGAGATCTTGAAGTCGGAGCTACGCTCTTGCTCCAGCTCACTAACAACAAGATTCTCTATCGGAACATCAAGAGCAATCTCAAAGGTCATGCTGACTTCATCGAGTTCAAGCTGAAGCGTTACCTCCAGTATCGCCTTCAGGAGCTGACGCACGAGGAGGTCGAAGCCATGCAGAAGCAGGTAGATGGCATCGTGGGTAAGTTCGCGCTTGACAAGGCAAAGGCTTCCTCTAAGAAGGGCAAGGCGCCTAAATCCGAAGCCCAGGAATGGAAGGGAGGCAAGCGTGCCGATCACGACACGCTGCCTGATGAAATACAGGCGCTCTATGTCGAGAATGCCAGCATCATGCAGAAGATGCGGGAACTTCATCTTCAGCTGCGCAATCTCTCTACCAAGGCTTCTACCTGCCCGGACTCCGACCGCTATCCATTCCTCAAAGAGATTATCGAACTGGATAAGCGGTATCATAAGAATTGGCAGGCTTACGACAGCTTCACAGCATCTTCGGACGCTGCCGATACTGGTAGCGGTGAAACCGCTCCCACGCCAGCTGCTCAGGCTGAAGCTAAGCCAGAGGTTGGTCAACAGACGCTTGACGAGACTGCGCGTCTTGAACAAAAGAACATCCTTCGCCAGATAAACCTGGCTAAGGGGCGCTACAAGAAGTCGCCTTCAGAGAAACTGAAGGACTCTATCCTCGCGCTGTACAAGCAGCTCACCGCTCCTTCGGATGCTTTGACTGCTGACTTGAAGCAATTGGGTATTCTTAATTAATAATCGCTACGCTCTATGAAAACTCCAGTAAAAATTCAATACTTCATCGCCGTCGCTGCCTTCCTGGCAGCGGTCGGCTTTGGTATTGCAGGATTCATTGTACCGCCTCCTGGACAGGTACATGACTCTGTGCTTTATCTCATAGCACAATTCCTGCTGCTCACTGCATCTATACTCGGTGTAGGTGCTATGTTCGCATCTCAGAAATTGAGTATCAAACAATCTCTTGAAAAGAAAGATCTATGAATTATCAACAAATCAATTTCACCTTGGACAATGGCAAGTATGTTGCCTCTGTTCAGCTGAGCGATGTGGCTGCACTGCACATCGAAAGGGAAGCCGCTGGCAATTTCAGTGCAAAGCAATCATCGCTGCCGGCTTCCTACAATCCTGCCTTTGCCAATCTCGAAGGGCTGTCTGATTGCTGCTTCATGCCTTCTGTGATGGACTTTGAACTCGCATTCGCTGTCTATCCTAAGTTCATCGAACTGCGCTCAGCTACACCGATCAAAAAAGCGTATCTGATTACACAGTAAATCCTATCTCTTAACTCTTAACTCTTAACTCTTAATTCTTAACTCAACTCCCATGGGAATTCTCATCAAATCCTTCTCCACTCAGCCTTCGCTAGTGGGACTGGCGAGGGCTGCCTTGTCAAAGGTATTCAACCCCTCCAACTATTACAGCAAATCGGAGGTGGATGTGCGTGTCAATGCCAGGCAGCCGGATGTTCATCTGACTGCTACTAACAAGGACACGCTCATGTATAACAATGCGGGCAATCAGGTTACGCAGGAGCGTGATGTCTATAACGGCACAGCCTTCGGAACAAACAACACGCTCACCAACTACGGTGCCTTCGCTGGCGGACATAGCTGTCAGGTGGGCAACAGGGCAGCTGCTTTCAATTCAAACAACACAGCATCGGGCACTAACGCCTTCGCTGAAGGTGGTAGTAACACCGCTAGCGGTGAATGCAGCCATGTCGGCGGTCAGCAGAGCAGAGCTGGCGGTAAGCGGGCTTTCGCGCATGGATATCAGTGCCAAGCTTCAGGAGAAAACTCCATCGCTATGGGCACTGCTCTTCGCACACAGAACGATGGTGAAGCTGCCTTCGGACGCTTCAACAGCACTGGTGCCAACATCCGCTTCAGCGTTGGAGGTGGCTCGTCAGACTCGGACAGAAAGAATCTCCTTCAAATCGATGCAGATGGCACCATCTACATCCTGATGAACGGCACACCCTTGTCACTGCAGGAGTGCTTGAATTTACTGGCTGACAGGATAGACGCTCTGCAAGGTCCAGGGATAAAGTAAATTCTTCAAATTGTACATTATTGCTATGCGTAAGATTAATGAAATCATCGTCCATTGTGCTGCCACGCGTGAAGGCAGAGACTTCACTGTCGAGGACATCACACGATGGCACAAGGCCAGGGGCTTCGTCACAATTGGCTATCACTATGTGATATATCGTGATGGGAGCATCCACGAGGGCCGCCCTCTTGAACAAATAGGTGCCCACTGCGTGGGACACAACAAGCATTCCATTGGCATCTGCTACATCGGAGGCTGCGCCTCTGATGGCAAGACACCAAAGGATACGCGCACGCCAGAGCAGAAGGAGGCATTGCTCGCTCTACTCAGGCGTCTCAAAGCGCGGTTTCCCAATGCCACGATACACGGACATAGGGATTTTGCTGCGAAGGCGTGCCCCTCGTTTGATGCCAGGTCTGAGTTTCGCAGTCTGGCAGTGACCATCCTGCTCGCTTTTTCGTGGATGCTCCTTTCTTCGTGTCGCTCCACAAAGCGGGTAGTGAAAGAAAAGGTTGAGGTTGCAATGCAGCAGACTGTATCGCAATCAGCCACTTCTTTCGCTACGGACAAGTTCCTCCAGAACATTGTACTGCATATCGATAGCATCGTGCTTACATCGATGTCTGTGCCGCAGGTGTCCGAAAACGTCGATGGCACAGTGCTTATCGGACGGACTTCGGACAGCAGCGGCTTGGAGCCTTGTGCTCGGGAAACTCGCACAAGTGGTTCTTCAGCTAAAGCTTCAGGCGCAGGCGAAGCATCTCTACGCTCAGGCGCAGGGAAGGCGCTACCGCGCATTGATGTATCTAAGATAAAGGTGAGCGGCATTCGCCTCCAGTCTGTTACTGCTGACAGCTCCAGCTCCACTACAGCAGTCAGCAGCGAGGGTAATCTACAAGCCAGCGGACGCTCGCTTGCTAAAGCGAAGGAGGCTAAGAAGCCTTCTACGCTTGCATTCTATTGGATAGTATTCTTAATAATCATCGCCATAGCTGTGGCTGTCGCCTTTGCTGTGGCTTCAAAAGCAAACCCTTTTCGCTCGGCTGTTCGCTTCATCGTACGGAAAGTTTTGACGTGAGCCATTGCCATCTGTAAGTGTCAGTGAGCACACGGCGAAGAGGACATGAGCCTGCATCACATTCCTTCGGGAAAGAGGTGCAGGCTTTCTTCATGTCCTTTCCTCTGTGGCTCTTATACTTGGCACATGCAGATGTCACCGCGCAATGTGTGCTTTGGCTCACGCTCACTTTCCTGTGTTTTCGCTCATCATACACACGCGAAAGGCTTGCACCGCACATCGCTTTGAAAGAGTGGGCAAAGTGTTTCCTACATATTCCGCTATCATTTGGGGCGAGTTCCCAAAGGGGCGATGCAGGGCGGTCGGGGGGTGGTTACACGGAAACGAGGGGAAAATTCTTTTTCCCTCGACCCTTTTGTTTTGATTTTCAGTGCGTTGGGTTTTTGAGTCCTGGAAAATTTCAATTTCTTCTAAAAACGTGGTAAGCGTAATTTTTGGGGGGGAACTTATTTGTATATCATATTATATTGAAATTTAAACACACAAGCAATTAGACAGTAAACCATGGGTTACTATCTTTTGAATTATTAGGAACAAAAGACAAGTATTTTTCCCTTCTTATTATATATATCGCAAATAATTTGTACCTTTGCAAAAAAAAGAGAAAAATATGACCCCCATTATTAAAAATCCATTTTCAAAACTTTTGACTGTAAGAGATTTGGCCACAAAATCATACCAATTAAAATCTCAAAACAAAAATTTAGTTAAAATACTTATCATTGATGATAATGATTTCGAGTATGAAAATGAGATGAGAGTATGTGGTTTTAATATTAATTGCGTGCGGGACCTTGAATACTTTAATATGGCTGAACCTTATCATATTATTATCAGTGATATTACAGGAGTAGGGAAAAAACTAAATTGTAAATACGAAGGTGTAGGGTTAATAAATGCTTTAAAAAAACAATATCCATATAAGCTTTACGGAGTATATACTGGCAATAAGGTTAGTATTGACATTGCTACAGTGTTAAAAGATGTCAAGATTATCACTAAAACCGGATTTGATAAAGACGATTGGGAATCTTTACTTGACGAATTCGTAAAAGAGAATAATGATCCGAAAACATGGTGGCTTAAATTACGAGGGGCTCTGCTTGATGAGGATATTTCATTATATGAATTAACATTATTAGAACATAAATATGTTAATTATATACTTCATAATAAAACTGATTTCAAAAAATTCCTTGAAGATAATCTTTCTAATGAATTGAAATCAGTTCTAATAAATATCAATTTTAACTTTAATAATTCAATCTTGTCAATAGCATGATAATATCTCCATTTCCATATAAAGTCATAGGTACAGATGAGATAAAAGATGGGTGTGTATTTAACATACCAAATTTTTGCGCAAAAAGACAGAAGAGTATGGATTGTAAACTTTTTTACTCCAAATTGAAATCTTCTATCGGAATTCAGAAATGCCCATTTGGATTTTGTGCCGAACGTGTACAATTTGGGGATCAGGATATTTATTTTACATGTCTTAATATTGAAAAACATAGCAAAAAGAAAGATGCACTTCGACGAATAAAAAATACTGATTTTAATCCTCGTATTTCACTTTCTAAATACGAACAGTTAAAATCATTGTTTAAGGAATCTTTGACTAGTAATTGTAATGTGCCAGTTGAATTTAATGAGGCAAAACAATCTGCTCTCTTACAAAATGAACGTGAAGCATTAGATAACGCAATACATGAGATTAACAACTTGACTAATCAATTAATCAGCAGAGCTGATAAGTTATCTGATGAAGTATCTGGGAATTTTGATAGAGAACAAATCGAAGTTTTATCGAAAAACATCTATGCATTATCTAATCTTTTATCAATAAGGCTTGGTTCTTATAATCTTGAAGTTGATCCTTCCATTATCAAACAAACAACGGAAATAGATATTGCAATTTTTAAGAAAATAGAAAAAGCATATAAATGCTTACAAGACAGTATAAATAAGAATAAAATTCAAGTTAACCTAAAAGGGAATAGTTATAACAAATACAAATCTGGTTCCATGCTTGAAATAGCATTCTTTATTATTTTGGAAAATGCAGTAAAATATTCTCCTAGGGGAGAAACTGTTGATGTTAATTTTTCAGAGATTGATGATTCATTAACTGTTACTTTTATTAATTGGGGGCCTAAACCCAGTGATGACGAAATAAAAAAATTGAATATGCGAGGATATAGGAGTAGAAATGTTCAAAATCAAACTGACATTCAGGGAAGAGGCATCGGTTTGTTTTTGGTACAACAAATATGTGATGCATACAATATCCAATTTCAATATTCAATCGAAAAAACATATAAAAAATTTAATGGAATTATATATGCTCCATTTTCTATTAAACTCATGTTTAAAAACATGATAGTTAATGGTTCACAAATAAATTAGTTTTTCCTTCATTTTACCGATTCTATTCACTCTGACTAACGATATTATTGTTATCCAGATAATTCATGAAAGGGTTAATAGAATTATTAATTAAATCCGTATATACAAGTCATATGGCGTTCTGATAAGAACGCTATTTTTGTGTCTTTTCTAGTTTGATAATTCAGTTGTTTATTTGTGCTGAATTATCAAATTAAACGCAAAAATGAGTGATTTGACATCTAAGGCAACCGTCGAGTTGCTTATTAACGGACAACAGGCACAGCAAACACTGGCACAGCTGCGGCATAACGCGCTCCAGTTAGAGACCGCTATTGCTAAGGCTGCGGCTACTGGCAACAAGAGCGACCTGAAGCGGCTGCGTAAGGAATTGGCTGATACCAAGAGGCAAATAAGGGAGATGGAGTCTGCTACACAACAGGTGGAGCAGACTCTGCGTAATCTTGATAAGGCTACGCCGCGTGAGTTGAACAAGACCCTCCAGACACTGACACGGCAATTGGAGTACATTGAACGTGGCTCTGATGCTTGGAAGGCCCATGTAGAAAAGATTAAGCTAGTAAAGGCGGAGCTGCGACAGATGAATGCGCAGCTTCGAGACGGGGAAGGCTTCTTTGACCGCATGAACAGAAAGCTCAATGAATGGCAGACTTCTCTAATGGCTGGCATCGCTGCGCTCTCTGGGCTGGTGCTTGCCGGGCGCAATGCGGTGAAGGCTTTTGCCGAGATGGAGGAGGAACTTGCCAACACCCGAAAATATACGGGGATGACTGAGGAGAAGGTGCTTGAACTCAATGAGGCATTCAAGAAGATGGACACGCGTACTTCCCGTGAACAACTTAATGAGCTGGCACAGGAAGCGGGACGACTGGGTAAGAACACGCTCGAAGATGTGAAGGGATATGTGGAGGCTGCGGACATCATCAATGTGGCGCTGGTTGACCTCGGTGATGGTGCCACTCAGACGATTGCCAAGCTGACGGACATCTTCGGGGTGTCGGAGCTGATGGGGACACGCGATGCAATGCTGGCCGTAGGTTCTACAGTGAATGTGCTGTCACAGAACTGTACGGCATCAAAGCCTTATCTTGTGCAGTTCGCTCAGCGTATGGCTGGTGTAGGTGCTCAGGCTGACCTTACGATTCCCCAACTGCTTGCCTTCGGCGCTACGCTGGATGCCAATGGTCAGAAGGTGGAGATGTCGGCTTCTGCGCTCGGTAAGCTTACCATGAATCTCTTCCAGAAGCCCCGGGAGATTGCAAAGCAGGTTGGGCTGGATGTGGAGCTATTCACGGAAACACTCAAAAAGAGCACCTACGAAGGCTTGATGATGTTCTTGCAGCGCATTCACGACCTGGGTTCTGCTGACGGCCTCGCTGTCCTGGCGCCTATGTTCAAGGACCTTGGCTTGGATGGTGTCCGTATGTCGCAGGTGCTCTCTACGCTTGCCGAACACCTGGACATGGTAAAGTGGGAAACACAGGAGGCTAACAAGGCGTTCAAGGAGGCGACATCGGCCACGAATGAGTACCAAATCTTCAACAATACGGTGCAGGCTGATCTTGACAAGGCACGGAAGCGCATCAAAGAACTTGCTATTGAGCTGGGCGAGAAGCTGCTGCCTGTCATGCGTCATGTCTATACTTCTACGTCATTGACGCTTAGGTTCCTCAGTACGACGGTGTCGTTCATATCGGAACACAGGGTGGCACTTATCTCGCTTACGGCTGCTATTGTAGCCTACAATGTGGCTGTCAATCTGAGCACTATCAGGTTGAAAGCGCATAATGCCTGGGTAGCCATTACAACTGCTGCTTCTAAGGCTTACGCTGTGGTGGTGACACATCTCAAAACGGCTCACCTTGCTTTGCAGGTGGCGATGGCAAGATTGAGTGGTAATTGGGCCCGGGAGAATCTGCTGATGGGTGAGCTGAAGAAGAATGGGGCTGCACTTACTAATGTGTATGCGCTCCTTGCTGCCGCTGTCATTGCGGCTGGTGTGGCTATTGTGGCTTCACTCAACAGGCAGAGCAAAGCGCAGAAGCTGCTTGCTGACATTGAGAAGGAGGCTCGCAGTAATACGGCTGAGGATGTCAAGCGCATTGAAATCCTCAAGACTGTCATCGAGGATGAGACGGCCAGCATACACAGCAGGCGAAAGGCTATCGAGGAGCTTCAGAGCATTATCCCTGACTATCATGCAAGTCTGTCTGAGGAGGGCAAACTGATAGGTCATAATGCGGAAGTCCTGTCTATCTATGTGGAGCAGCTGAAGAACAAAGCGAAGATTGATGCGGCACTGGCTAAATTGCCCGAGGCAGAAGAGAAACTTCGGAAGGTGGAAAAAGAGGCCCCGGACAATCTGAAGGATGCGCTCGTCTATGAAAAAGCAGAAGGAATGTCCGAAGATGAAGCTGCAGGCAAGGCAAATGCTTCGCCTACGGCTTATCGTGTCTTCAAGAAACGTCTTGAAGAAGCCGATGCTGAGGTACGGCAGCTTAACGGCATCATTGACTCGCTTTCTGCCAAGAATCAGGAGCTGTCTGACAAAGCTCATAATATGACTGCAGGGAATGGTACTTCTGGTGGTGATGGCTCAGGCTCTGGTGGTGGAGGTGAAAGCGATGATGGGGGCAAGAGTGCCAAAGACAAGTTCGCTGCTGAAGCTGAATGGAAACAAAGGGAAGAGGCGCTGAATCGTATCTCCTATGCCAAGGGGGAAAAGAATTTCCTTGACTATACCAAGCGGATGCAGGAGATTGAGGTGGAGTTCAACAAGCAGAAGCTGGAGCATACGGACCTGACTGAGAACGAACGCCTTTCCATTGAGGCTGCATACTATGAGGCGCTGAAGAAACAGTCGGAGCAGGCTGTCAAGACTACTGTCGAGGAAGAGGAAGCTCTCTATAATGAGGTGATGGCTGTGCAGAAGCAGCGATACATCGATGGGAACATTTCATACACTGTCTATGAGGAAACCATAGAGCAGCTGGAGATTAGGCATCTGAATACGATGGTTTCTCTCTATGAGAAAGGTTCCAAGGAGCAGCTTCAGGCGCAGCGTTCTCTGCAGGACAAGCTTCTTGCCAATCAGCGCAAGCATCAGAAGGAATATGAGGAGGCTGAGAAGCGGCATCAGGATGCGCTGGCCAAGATGAAGGAGAAGTACTTCGGGGACAATCCTGCGGAGCGTCGCGCGAAGTATGATGCTGACCTGCTTCTCCTGCGGGAGGTCTATCACAAGGAGGTGCTGGCTGCTGGGGACAATGCCAAGGAGAAGCTGCGCATCGAAAAGGCGTTCCAGAAGGCTCGTATTGCGCTCATGGAACATTACAACATCGAGGGGGCAGAGCAGAACAAGAACTTCCTCCAAGATTGGAATGATGATATGATGTCCTTCCTGCAGTCGGACTTCGGGCAGGCTGTATCGGGTACGCTCGATACGCTTGTATCGGGCATGAGCAGCATCTTCCAGCAACTGACTACCATCGTGCAGGCTGAACTGCAGATACAAACTGCCGGCATCGAGAAGAAGTATGACCGGGAGATTTCGCTTGCCGAAGGGAATAACTACAAGGTCAAGAAGCTGGAGAAGCAGAAAGAGAAGGAAATTGCCAAAGCCAAGAACGAGGCTAACAAAAAAATGTTTGCCATGCAGGTCATTCAGGCTGTGGCTCAGACGGCCACGAATGCCATCAATGCCTATGGCTCGGCTGCGGCAATTCCTGTAGTGGGCTTTGTGATGGCGCCTATAGCGGCTGCTATGGCAATAGCTGCTGGTATGATACAGATTGCTGCCATCAAGAAGCAACAGCAGGCTTCGGAAGCTCAGGGCTACATGGCCGGAGGCTTCACAAAAGAAGGCAGGAAAGACGAAGTGGCTGGCATTGTCCACGCTGGGGAATGGGTTGCTTCGCAGGAACTGGTGAAGAGTCCTGTGGCAAGGCCATTACTCGAAGCTTTGGACTATGCGCAGAAGACAAATACTGTCGGAAGGCTTAATGCTAATGATGTGTCGCGTACGATTACGGCTCCGCATGTATTGGCAGATTCTGCTGTACGCTCTCAGAACGTGCCGCAGCAGGTGATTGTGCAGAATGCGCCTGCCAATACCGAGGACAATGGATTGGCTGAGACGATACGCCTTCTTCGGGACAGACTGGATGAGCCGTTCCTGACTGTCAACTCCGTAACAGGAGAGACAGGCATGAAGCAGGCACAGGATGAATATGACAAACTGATTCGTAACAAAACTCCTAAATCTCGTCGCGCATGATTATATTGATTAATAAACAGAGGGCTGTCCTGAAGAAGGGCACTTCTTTTGATTTCATCTCCGAGAACCACTACTTCACGGGGGCTGACAGTTATACGCTCTCCATTACGTTTCCTATCAAGGGATGTGCTGAGAACATCGCTATCTTCGGGCATATCTACCGAAAGGACTTCAACTTCGACACGGAGCTGCTGGACTGTGAGATACATGACCAGGACTTCCACAAGTACGGCTCTGTGTCCATCGTGTCTGTATCTGACTCTGAGGTGAAGACGCAGTTCCTGGAAGGACGCTCTGCATCTAACTATCACTCTTCCCTTGATGAAATCTATATCAATGAGCTGACGATGCCGTCTCTGCATGATCAGGCGCATTGGCAGGCTTCACATTACTTGCGGCCCTATGCCGAGCAGATGCGGGATGGCAATTACCTCGGCTATGTCTGCCCGCCGTGGGTGAACAACACTTCCGGTAACATTCAGAATCCGATGGGGGCGTATGGCTCCATCTATTACTATCAGGGTGGAGATCCTTCTTATGACCCGCCAATCGTTGGCTTCCCGTTCCTTATTGAGGTGATTAAGCAGGTGCTTTCGCGCTCTGGCTATCACTATGACCTTTCTGCCATCGAGAACTCGGGTTTCTCTAACCTTATCATCTGTCAGGCTTTTCCCTATGTGTGGCACATGCCTTACATGAATCAGATCCTGCCGCATTGGACGGTGAGCGAGTTCCTGGAGCAGCTGGAGCTATTCCTGAACGGCACCTTCGAGATTGACCACAAGGCGCGTGAGGTGTCGTTCTCGTTCAATGCGGGTTCTCTTGCTGGGATGAATATAGTGCAGATTGACGAGGTCCTTGACAGTCACTCGGTGGAGATTGCCAAGGAGGAGGATATCAAGGACAGCTATGTGGAGCAGAAGAACATCGCTTATCAGGACTGCGAACATCACATGTGGAAATTCTATTCTTGCGATTGGGCTACGTCATGTCTTCCGATGCAGGTTTACGCCAATTATGCTGCTATGAAGAGTCAGCTCAATAGTCTGCTTGTCTGTGCAGGGCCTCTGAATGCATGGCAGTATCGATACATCCACTATTGCAGGGAGGAAGATACGCACTTCGTGCTGAAGTGTGACCATACTGAGACTGTTGGGGATGTCATTCATCACTATATGCACATCCAGCCTGTCAATATGTTCAGGCCACGCATCTTCAACGGCAATGACAATGCTGATGTGGTGGAGCTGGGCATCGTGCCGGCTTGTATTGACTTTACAGACGAAGTAAATGGCAGTATGCTATTTGTTGACTGCGGCACGCTGGGGGATGACGTGGAGGATGCGGAAGACAGGGATGAGAACCAGACGCAGGCTGTCAATACGCTTGCCATCGGAGAACAGGAGAAGAAGGAGGAGTACTTCGACAAGATTCATGTGGGCTTCTGGGATGGTACTTACATCAAGTATCATCCACAAATGCCACACCCGTATGTGGACAGGCATGAAGTGAGGCCTGACAATACTTATACTTACAATATGTATTCCATGCGGCTTGCTGGCAAGGAAATGGCTACCACAAGGACTACGCATTTCTTCGTGAATCAGCAGCGGAAGTTCACGTTCTCGTTCCTCGCTGATACTGTACCCGATGTGCATAGCATCTTCCTCATTCACGGCAAGAAGTACCTGGCTGAGAAGATAGCAGCGACCTTCTCTGCCGAAACAGGAAGGTCGCGTGTGTTGAAGCTTGTCTGCTATCAGATGTTCTAGAGTATGGATGAAGCCAGAACTTCAGAATGTCGTTGAACTGTGGTCTTCAGAATCTTACAATAAATTTGAGTCGTTTTTATGTCACTATGGCCTAACATCCGTGAAATGTCCTCTATTGGCACGTCATGGGCTAAGGCCAATGTGGCAAAGCTGTGACGAGCCAAATGGAAGGTCAGACTCTTCTTGAATCCGCATTGCACCTCAATGACATGAAGATAGTCATTCGCCTTCTGATTCGTTATCTTCGGCAATTTGAAATCGTATTTCTTCAAGACATCCATGGCTGGTTTCAAAATGGGTGTATAAAACTCTGTTCCTGTCTTTAAGCGTTCACTGTCTATGTAGTACAGACGTCCAATTTTGTGTGTCATTTTCTTAAAGTCAAAGCGTTGTACATCTGCATAAGCCATACCAGTATAGGCTGCAAAGATAAATAAGTCACGCACGCGGTCTAACTTGTCTATTAACTGTACCTTGCGCATTTTCAGTAATTCCTGTTCTGTTAGCGGAGTCCTTGGCTTGCTATGCCCACGAGAAATCTTGCAATACTCATAAGGGTCATGTTCTATAATTTCATTGAGCTTCAGAATGCGAGTGTACTTCTTGATGCGCTTGTGATAGTTCCATATAGTTACTTCTGTACGCTCTCCTGTGTCGTGGAGCCAACGGTCAAAGGCTCGGATATTGGCAGGAGTGAGGTCAGCTATTGTCTTGATCTTACCATAGGACACTAAGGTATCAAGAACAAGTTTTTTGTGACGCAATGTGCCTTCCCGCAATTTCTCGCGTTTGATTTCACTACGCATGAATTCAATAAAATCTCGTTCAAGGGGAGTTTCTTTAACTTTTTTACACTTCTCTTCTTCAATATAGGCATTGAAATTTTCGATAGTCAAATCCTCACCAAGAATCCTCATGGCACGGACAATTTCCTCATAGTGCTCTAGCTGAAGTTCAAGTTCTCTGCTGTGCTGATAGGTTTTCCAACCTGCTTTTGTAGTTGAGCCGACAACAATGTACTTACGAACATTCCTATCAAGGTAAACCCTAATCTCAACTTTGCCACGTCCTTTCTTTGCCGCGACACCCTTCCTGTCAAAAATGACTGATACGTTTTTTTGCTGCATTTTTTGCGTTTTTTAGGCATCCTAAGTTACACATTGTCAACGGAATAAATGCGTTTTGTGTACATTTTGTGTACACAACTTGTGTACATCGCCGATGAATGTACACAAAATGATGTACACAAATGTCGTTTTCTGTCCTTTTCCGTCTTTCTGTGTCGCTCTTGATGCGAGTTAAACATTTACCTCGTCTAACCCTCACAAATCACTGAAAATGCGATATTTATATATGAATATCAGGCCTTTATAAACACAAAAAGAGAGCTCTTTTAAGAACTCTCTAATTGCGTTTTCTGAGCCTCTTGTCGGATTCGAACCAACGACCCCGAGATTACAAATCACGTGCTCTGGCCAACTGAGCTAAAGAGGCGGGTGGGAAAGCTTACTATATCGCGCCGCTACGACCTGCTGCCCTTGCTGCGGTCAAGCCCTGGGGGATTCACAAGGAGCATGCCGTATAGGACTTTCCCATGATTTTGCGGGTGCAAAGGTACAACTTATAATTCAAAATTCAAAATTCAAAATTCAAAATTGTTTCTTTAAAGAGTTTTTTTTGCCCTTTATACATTATTTATATTATAAATTTCGTACCTTTGTCCGCTCATAGAATAATCAATGGACAAGAAGGTTCCCTCTATAATGGATGCTGCCGGCTGGATGGCTCTGCCGATTGGACTGATGTGGTCGGCAAGCTTCCTCTGTACAATGTACGGAGCAGAACGTCCCTTACTCTCGATGCTCAGCACGGCTCTGGGCATCATCAGCATCTACACGCTCTACAAGCAGCTGACAAACTACCGCAAGTTCTATCCTTCGGTCAGTTGGCTCCACGTCCTTCGGCTCTCGTTCGTAACGTGTCTGCTGGCAGGCTTACTGACCGATGCCGTTCAATACCTCTACTTCCTTTATCTCGACAATGGGCGTTTGCTCTCGTTGCTCGGTAATGCTTTCCAAAGCGAGGAATATCGCGAAGCATGGAAGCAGATGATGCCCGACGTGAATCTGGACGAAATGCAGAAGCTGGTGCAGTCCATGACCGTCCGCGACATTATGCTCCAGCTCGTGTTCTACAACGTCTTGCTGGCTTTGCCCGTCTCTCTGATTGCTGCCCTGCCTGTAAGAGCGCCTCAACCGCCTAATAAAGAAATCAATAATAAATCGTAATCCGACGAATATGGATATAAGTGTAGTTGTTCCCCTTTATAACGAAGACGAGTCGTTGCCCGAGCTCTTTAGCTGGATTAAGCGAGTGATGGAAAGTCACGGCTTCAGCTATGAGGTCATCTTCGTTAGCGATGGCAGTACAGACCGCTCTTGGGAAGTCATCGAAGAGCTCAAGGCAGAGAATCCCGAAACCGTTCACGGCATCAAGTTCCGTCGCAACTACGGCAAGAGCCCTGCCCTATATTGTGGCTTTGGTGCAGCAAAAGGCGATGTGGTCATCACGATGGATGCCGACCTGCAAGACTCGCCCGACGAGATTCCCGAACTCTACCGCATGATAACGCAGGAAAAGTACGACCTCGTGAGCGGCTACAAGATGAACCGCAGCAAAGGCGACCCGCTTTCGAAGACTATTCCGACAAAGCTCTTCAACGCTACGGCAAGACAAGTGAGCGGCATACACAACCTGCACGACTTCAACTGCGGCTTGAAGGCCTACAGGAAAGATGTGGTGAAAAACATTGAGGTCTATGGAGAGATGCATCGCTACATTCCTTATCTTGCCAAAAATGCAGGTTTCGACAAGATTGGGGAGAAGCGCGTGCACCATCAGGCTCGCAAGTTCGGCAAATCGAAGTTCATGGGCTTGAACCGCTTCGTGAACGGCTATCTCGACCTCCTCTCGCTTTGGTTCCTCAACAACTTCGGACTAAAACCGATGCACGTCTTCGGCTTCATCGGCACCCTGATGTTCATCATAGGTTTCTTGGCAGTTTGCGTCGTAGGCGGCACGAAGCTCTATTGCCTCGCGAAAGGCATCCCCCACCCGCTCGTTACCCGCAGCCCTTACTTCTTCATCGCATTGACCATGATGATTCTGGGAACGCAACTTTTCGTAGCAGGTTTCCTCGGAGAACTTATCAGCCGCAACTCCGCCGAACGCAACAACTATCAGATTGAGAAGACGATATGAAGCAAAGGCTTCTCTATATAGTTTCAATTGTCTTGCTGCTCGTGGCTTGCGAGTCGTACGATTGCACGCTCTACAATCACGTGGGGTGCTATGGCGCGTTCGACAAAAACGGAACGGCAGTGCAAATCGTAGACACGCTTACCATTACATCCGGCAAGAACGGTCCAACTTTGCTCAACAGGTCCGTGAATACAGCCAGCCTCAACCTTCCCTTGAGCTACTGGCAAGACGAAGACACGCTTGTATTCACAATCAAAGGCGAAGACTATATCCTTCAGGATACCGTATGGATAGCGAAGACCAACCAAGTGCATTACGAGTCGCCTGACTGTCCGACGACTCTCTTCCATGAAATTCAAAGCGTTCGCTCCACTCACGAATTCATCAAATCCATTACCGTAACACGCTCCTCGGTAAATTATGAACTCATCAACAACCTGCAAATACATTTGTTCTCTGCTGATTAGCCTGCTTTGCCTCTCTTTGCAAGCACAGGAACAGCAGCCCCAGCAGACGCAACCTCAGCAGAAAAAGGAAAAAGCGCCTCTGCTGAGCGGCGTTGCGGTGAGTGCTGACCTAGTTGGCTTTGCCATGAAAGCCGTCGGAGCAAAGTTTGCGAATATGGAAGTGGGAGCACGACTGAACCTCTTCGACAAGTACTTCCCTGTTGCAGAGCTTGGCATTGGTGATAGTCATAGGGAAGGCGCAGAGACGGGCAACACGTTCTCAACGACCTCGCCTTATATGCGCTTCGGTATCGACTACAATTTTAACAAGAAGCACAACGGCAACCGCATCTTCGGTCTCGTCCGTTATGGTTTCAGCTCGTTCAAGTACGACATTGGAAACGAAGCCTTCGTTGACCCTTATTATGGCACGACCGTTCCTCTAAACATCAACAGCGAGAAAGCTACCGGACATTGGCTGGAGTTCGGTGTTGCAGTCGAGACAAAGCTTTGGAGCTTCATTCGCTTGGGTTGGAGCTTGCGCTATAAGTTCCGCCTTGCCCTCAGTCATCCCGACGGCGGAGAGCCCTACTTCATTCCGGGCTTTGGCAAGAACGACAGCAACTGCTTTGGCGGAACAGTGAATGTTATCTTCGACGTCGGGCAAAACATCATTAAGAAGAAGAAAAAGCAAGAGGATCTGACAAGCAAGATATTGGAGGACAAGCAATGAAACAACGCAGTTTATTTATAGCTCTTCTTGCTGTTGTCGCCATTCTATGCCTGCTCTTCCTTGGACGGCAGAACAGCAAAGAGGGTACAAGATATCAGCA
>Ga0310697_10000345_pt1 | contig 66195 bp, 51 predicted proteins | sample 172DNAGHGlowgp2_FD_203883 | JGI IMG/M metagenome (GOLD analysis project Ga0310697, IMG submission 203883) | Sheep rumen microbial communities from Palmerston North, Manawatu-Wanganui, New Zealand - 1728 DNA GHGlow gp2 (v2) (version 2) | ecosystem: Host-associated > Mammals > Digestive system >...
CTTCGTCGTCGGTAAGCGTGCGGTCCATGGCCTGGTAGGTGAGGCTGTAGACCATGTTCTTCTTGCCGGCTTCGATCTTGTCGCCTTCGTAGATGCTCTTGAGGGTGATCTTCGCGAGGTTCTTCGGGTTGAGTCCCTTGATGCGGGCGACGATGTCCTCGTGGGTCATGGACTTCGCGACTTCGAGCGAGATGTCGCGGCTAGACGGCACCTGGCGGCTGAAGGCTTCGAACACGATCTTCTTGTGGGTCGCGTGTTCCATCTTGTCCATGTTGAGTTCCATCACGTAGGTGGTGTAGCTGATGTCGTTCGCGGCCATCACAGAGGGGTGGAGTTCGCCCATGGTGCCGAGCACCACGCCGTCGGCGAGGATTTCGGTCTGCTTGCCCGGGTGCAGGAAAATTTCAGGCTTGGCGGGCACGCGGAATTCAACCACGAGACCCACGCGCTTGAGGAAGCTCTGCACGAATCCCTTGAAGGAGGCAAAGTCAATCTGGGCGGGCTTGTCGTTGAGCGGGTTTGTATCGAAGTTGCCTGCAATCGTGAGCGCGACGAGGTTCGATTCGTCGAAGCCCGGGTCGCGCACATCCTTGCGGTCGCGCTTGAACTGGCCCTTGGCCACTTCGAACAGGCGCACGGAACCCGGACGGTTCTTCTCGTTCTCGGCAACGCTCTTGAGGAGGTTGGGGAGGAGGCTCGTTGGGACAGCACCGAGTTCTTCGGAAAGCGGGTTCAGGAGCAGTGCGGGCTTGCTGCGGCGGTCGTCGCTTTCGGGGCCGAACAGGGCCTCGGTGCGGGCCTTGCTCGTGAAGCGCAGGCTCAAGCATTCATGCAGGCCCATCGCGGAGAGCGTCTTGCGGATCTTGCGGTTCAAAACTTCAATCGGCGGGAGCTCGTTCGGCTGCATCTTGAAGGACGGCAGCGTGTACGGGATGTTGTCGAACCCGATGAGGCGGGCGACTTCTTCGATGAGGTCCACTTCGCGTTCGAGGTCGGGGCGGAAGCTCGGAATCTTGAACGTGATGGAGTCCGCCGTCTTGGAAACGACTTCGAGGGCGATGCCCGTGAGGAACTTTTCGACTTGGGCCATGTCGAGTTTCATGCCGATAACGCGTTCGGCCTGCGCGATGCGCAGCGTTACCACATTGTTCTCTTTCTTGTGGTCGTCGCCGGTGTATTCGACAGTGCCCTTGAGGATGCGGCCACCCGCGACTTCCTGGATGAGGGCGCAGGCGTACTTGCTGTATTCGTCCTGGGTCGCGAAATCGATTTCGCGTTCGAAGCGGTAGCTGGAGTCGGTCGAGATGCAGAGGCGCTTGGCCTGCTTGCGGACCACCGTCGGGTTGAACCAGGCACTCTCGAGGAACACGTTCTTGGTGGCATCGACGATTTCGGATTCCACGCCGCCCATCACGCCGGCAACGCAGGCCGGACGGTCGCCGTCGCAAATCACGAGGTCGTTTTCGACGAGTTCGTGAGCGGTGTGGTCAATCGTTTCAATCTTTTCGCCCTTCACGGCGCGGCGCACCTTGATCTTGTTGCCGTGGAGCTGGTCCATGTCGAAACTGTGGAGCGGCTGGCCTACGTCCATCAAGATGAAGTTCGTAATGTCGACCACGTTGTTGATGCTGTTCATGCCCACGGCATGCAGGAGTTTCGCGAGCCAAGCCGGGGACTTTTCGACCTTCACGTCCTTGATGACGCGGCCCACGTAGCGTGAGCAACCGCAGCCGGGGACGACTTCGAGGCTAATAGCAGAACTTGCCGGTTCGGCGTCTTCCTTGAGTTCGTAGGCGAGGGGCTTCAGCGGGCGGTTGAACTTTGCGGCCAGTTCGCGGGCCACACCGCGGTGGCTGAGGGCGTCCGGACGGTTCGGGGTGACGTTCAGCTCGAAGCAGACGTCGTAGAGGCCGAGGCTTACGAACGGGGTGCCAGCCGGAATGCTGTCGTCGAGCACCATGATGCCCGCATGGTCGTCGCTGAGGCCGATTTCGTCTTCGGCGCAAATCATGCCGAAGCTTTCGACGCCGCGGATCTTGGACTTCTTCATCTTGAGCGTGCCGCCGTCGGGGAGCGGGAGTTCAGCGCCAATCGGGGCGAGAACCACGGTCTGGCCTGCGGCTACGTTCGGGGCGCCGCACACGACCTGGAGCGTTTCCTTGCCGTCGTTCACGGTGGTGATGTGCAGGTGGTCGCTGTCCGGATGGGCGTCGCAGGTGAGCACCTTCGCCACCACGAGCTTCTCGTAGACCTTGCCCGGTTCTTCCATGCCTTCGACTTCGAGGCCAATAGAGGTGAGCGCCTTTGCAACTTCTTCCGCATTTTCCGGAAGATCAACGTGACGTCTGAGCCAATTCAAAGAAACTTTCATCTTTCAATCCTTTGAGGCATGGATTCCGCGTCGCTAGACGGGCGCAAAAAGCGTGCCTGCTTAAATTTTCGGCGGAAAATATAGAAAAAACGGGGTCCGTCTGCTATGTGGCAGGGTCTTCCGGTACCGCATAATCTTCGGGATTGAATACGGTGTCGAAGAAAATGACGCTGCTGGCGGTCATATAGGGGATAATCCAGAGGAAGCCTATCCCGAACGTTAAACACCCCAAGATGCCCCAGCCTAAGAAGCGGAGGTATAGGCAGAAGAACTTGAAGTTATAGCCGTAGACCTCGCAGAAGGTTTGCCTGATTAAATCTGTCGGGCTGGTGGAATCGTCTAATGACATCTTGAGCATCAGGCCGACCCAGGTGGGGAAAAGCTTGTAGCCGATGTAACAGTAGAATACGACGACGATGGCTATAAGGAGGATGTAAAAGAAGAGGTTCCCTTCGAACGGGGCTCTATCCGAAAGGTCTAAGATTCTTTCTGCAATAGTCGAGAAGAAGCCCTTTACCAGGGCGGCTATAACCAAGATGACTGCGTTTCGGGAGAAATTCTTGAAACCGGCAAATAATTTGTGGAAAGAGGATTTCCGATACTTGTAGATGTCGTATATGTAGGCGTAAAAACCTATAAGCAAGATTTCTACCAGGATTGTTTCCGCCATCTCGAAAACAAAACTGACAAGGTAGTTCTGGGGGGCGTCTGTTCCCGTTTCCAGGAAAAGGATGCTTGTTAGGCTGACGGCGAAGATGATTGCGCCAGAGAGGAAACCTCCGAGGATGGTCATGCCGATGGACTTGAGCCAAAAACCCTTAAGCGCTTTGCGCGCCAAGGTCATGATCTTGATGTTGCTCATCATGGAATCCCTACTTGTTTCTGTGGTATGGCAGCGGTTTCAGTTGCTTGATGACGGCTTGCAGTTCCTTGGGAAGCGGGCAGTCGAGCACAATCTTGTCGCCGTTCCAGAAGAATTCAAGGCGGCAGCTGTGCAAAAAGAGCCTGTTCAGGCCGAATTCCTTCTTCACTTCGCGGTTCAGCGCGAAATCGCCGTAGCGGGTGTCGCCCAGCAGCGGATGCCCGATGCTTGCAAAGTGGGCGCGAATCTGGTGCATGCGGCCCGTCTCGAGTTTGATTTTTACGAGGTCGTAGCCTTCGTAGTGCTGCTTGACGCGGTAGTGGGTGATGGCTTCCTGGGCGTCTTTCCCAGATTCACCGACCTTCATCTTGCTGCCTTTCGGGGAATCCGTGCGGGTAAGGCTCTCGTCGATGGTTCCCTTGTCTTTTTTCAGGTTGCCCTTGACGAGCGCAAAATAGAACTTGTCGACCTTGTGCTCGCGGATCATGCGCGTGAAGTCACGGAGCGTGTCCCCGTGAAGCGCGGCGATAATCATCCCCGAAGTTTCTTGGTCAAGGCGGTGGGCGATGGTGGGCTTGAAATCAAGGCCTTCGCGCTTGCCCCATTCCCAGAGGTATTCCACGAGGCTTTCGCCCGGGCGCGTTCCCGAACCGGGCTGGCTCGCGAGTCCCGAGGGCTTGTTTACGACAACGTAATCCTCGGTCTGCCGGACGATGTCGAGTTCCTTGGCGCCCCAGCTGGAAGTCTTTTCTGCAGAGGTGACGGCCTTCTTCCAACCGCCTTTGTGGGCGTTGTTAAAATCTGTATTCTGTGTGGCGCTTTCCGAATTCTCTACGCTCTTCAGGTTCTCATAGATGCAGACGGTGTCGCCTTCGGCAAGCATCTGGTTCGCCTTGCCGACGACTCCGTTCACGCGCACTTTCTTCTTGCGGATGATGGCGAAGAACACCGACAAGGACTCGTCGGGAAACGCCTTGCGGAGGAACCGGTCCAGGCGCATGTTGGCATAGTTTCTGTCGATAACGCGTGTAATCATGGGCTGTGCTTGCTGGCCAAAAAATAGAAAAAAACGCTTTTTTTGACAAATACGTGATTTCTATCAAGATTCGCGCCAGTAGCGGTCGTCCGATGTTGTTGAAGGCTGTTTTGGGGTATATATTCAGTATATCTACTCTGAAGAGGGGGAATAGATGAAAAATTTCGGTTATGCCATTCTCGGCGCCACGTGCGCATTTCTCCTGGCCTGCAGTGACAGCGATTCCTCGGGGGCGTCTACCGAGGGCGGAGAAGTCTCCATTACGGACAAGACTATTTCGGGCGTGTCTCAGAAGGGCCCGTTCGTGAAAGGTTCGAGTGTGACTGTCTATGAACTTGGTGCGCAGTCGCTCTCGCAGACGGGCAAGAGCTATGACGGAAAAATCAAGAACGAGCGTGGCGAATTTACGGTCGAGGTGGAAAAGCTTGGATCGCCGTATGCGCTTTTGAAGGCGGATGGCTATTACCGCAACGAGATTACGGGTGAAAAATCCAACGGCACCGTGACGCTCTATGCGATGACGGACTTGAGCAATCGCAGCGAAGTGAACGTGAACCTGCTTACGCACCTGGAATACGAACGTTCCCTCTATCTTGTCAAGAACGAGAAGATGTCCGTGGCAGAGGCCAAGAAGCAGGCCGAAAAGGAAGTACTGGAAAGTTTCGGTATTGAAGGGGATTTCGAGAATTCCGAAAACCTGAACATCTTCGGGGATGATGCCGGAAGTGCGGCGCTCCTTGCCATAAGCGTGCTGATGCAGGGCAACTTGAAGGAGGCCGATTTTACGGAACGCCTTAACGACTACGCGAGCGATATCGAAGACGATGGCAAGTGGGATGACAAGAAGACTGCGACATTGATTGCCGACTGGGCTGCAAGTTTAAGCCTTTCGAGTTCGTTGGGGAAAATCCGCAAGAACATTACGGATTGGGAACTGTCTTCCAGCGTTCCGGCATTTGAGAAGTTTATTGACGAATACTGGTGGCGGAACTACGGGCTTGACAAATGTACGGATAAGCGCGAAGGCGAAATACTGCAGAACAGCAATGCTCAAAGTCAAGCGAATAACGTTTATTTTGTTTGTAAAGAGAACTCTTGGCGTGTGGCAACGGCGTTGGAATATGATACGTATGAAAAGAAGTGTGATGAAGATGGCAAGATTGTATTCGGTAACGTGAACAAGGATCAACCATACGATTGCGATGGAAATTCTTGGCGTGCGGCAACTGAAGTTGAAGGAAAATTAGGTGGTTGCATTGAAAAACGCTTTGACGAAGTCGCTGAAGCACTTGAGACTCATTATATCTGTGAAAATCGCGGATGGCGTGTGGCAACGGATCTCGAGAAAGATACTTATACGTGGAAAGAAGGCAAAGATGCTGATGTAAAAACTGGTGATATAGTCAAATCTAACTGCTATGTGTATGAAGGTAGTAGTTGGCGTGATGGAAAAAATAAGGACTGCACCCTTGAATTACGCGGATGTACTCAAAAGCGTCAAGATACGGTAGGATTGGGTAAGGATAAAGTGTGGTATATTTGCGATGATAAGAACTGGCGATATGCGACCACATACGAAAAAGACACCTTTGGTTGGAAGGATTCTACTGATGGAGCGGTAAAGAAAGGAAATGTGACCGATTCTATCTACGTGTTCGATAAGACGAAATGGCGTGCGACAAGTAATGTTGAAGCCAAACTTGGCGGATGTGTTGTTGCCATTTCGGATTCTGTGGGTAAGGTTGGTGAGACCTATTACATCTGCAAGTCAAACAAGTGGGGTGAGGCTTCTGCGATTGAATATGATACTTACAGGTGGACTGCCGGCAAGGATGGTGATAGTAAAGTCGGTAGTGTCAATGCGGGTAACTGTTATGTATTTGAAAACAATGTATGGCGTATTGGCAATTTGAGCGATTGTTCGTTAGGTTTGCGTGGGTGCACAACTTTGCGTCAGGATACTGTTGGAAAAGGCTCTGATAAGGTATGGTATATCTGTGACGCCAAAACCTGGCGTAATGCAACGGATATAGAAAAGGATACGGCTACGTGGGGTGCGGGCGCTTTTGAGGGAGAAGTTCGTGCGGGACAGGTCAATTCCTCCATCTATTATATCTATGAAACAGACAAAAAGATTTGGCGGAATGCAACAACACATGAAAAAGATACATACGATTATGCCAATAATAGGGATTGGCCTATTGGAACAGATGGTGAAATAAAGAACGGCTCAGTGACGGATTCAATCTATGTCTATGACGCTACTGCATGGCGTACTGCCGATGATGTCGAAAAGGTGCTTGGTGGTTGCGTTGCGGCTATTGCGGATTCAGTAGGTAAGGTTGGTTCTACTTATTATATCTGCACTCCTAGAAAATGGGTGGGAGCAACCGTATTGCAGTATGATACGTATAGGAAAAATTGTACGGAGTTTGGGCAAATAGTTCATGGTAATGTAAATCAGGAATATGCTTATTTCTGCTATGGAAATGAATGGAAACGTTTTTTGGGTAATGAATCTATTTCCTATGGAAGATTAGAGGATAATCGCGATGGAAATATTTATAGAACCGTTCAGATTGGACGGCAAATATGGATGGCGGAAAATATAAATTATGCCGGTAGTGAAACTTCAGCGGGTCTCGTAGGAGAGAGCTGGTGCTACAACAATAATGCTGAAAACTGCAGCATGGCGGGACGCCTTTATTCTGGTGATGCGGCTAATGGTGTGTGTCCTGATGGATGGCGGTTGCCAAGAAAATCTGAATGGCATGCTTTGTTTGCTGCGGTAGGAGGACAATCCATAGCAGGTAAAGTTTTGAAGTCTGCGGTTAACTGGAATGAAGATGGAAACCTAGTTTTGAGTGATAACGGAATAGACACCTATGGATTTTCCGCTTTATCTAGTCGCGGTTCTTCCATTTTTGTTGCTGGTCACATTTCTGGTTCTATCAATAGTTTTTGGACTTCCACTCGTGGTTATAGTAGTGAACAAGACTTTGTAACCATGAATCTTGATTCTGATAATATAGAGAATATGATCGAGCCGACCACTATGTCAGCATTCCCAGTTCGTTGTATTAGCGAACAAAGCGAGTATTCTGATACTTTAAAAGACTCGCGTGATGGCCAAGTATACAAGACTATTATTATTGGTTCTCAGACATGGATGGCGGAAAATCTCAATTACGAAATGACCGATAGCTATTGCTATGAAGACGATGAGAATAATTGTGTCAAGTATGGCCGCCTTTACACGTGGTCTGCTGCAATGGAGTCTTGCCCTGATGGTTGGCATTTGCCAACGAATAATAATTTTAGTACACTGTTAAAAGAAGTCGCTACAATGTTTGTACCCTCCCTTCTTATATCTGTTAGTGGTTGGGAATCGGGCGGAGGAAAAGATACGGAAGGGTTTTCTGAACTTCCTGGTGGCTTCAGACATGAGAGTGGTGGTTATTCTGAAGACGAGGCTGCATACTTTTGGAGTTCTACTGATTACGGTTCTTCGGCTGGTAGTTTTAACAGCTACAATTGGGACGTTCATGCCACGGCGGACAAAAATTATGGTTACTCCGTCCGCTGCATAAAAGAATAAAAATTAGGCTCTCTTGGATTATTAGTTCTCACGAGGAATTCATTCAAGAGAGCATGATTTCGTTGATGAAAACAGATGAACTAAATGTCGATTAAATGAAACGGTTCTCCTGATAGGAGCTATTTGAAAATATCTATATTTACCGCATGCTCAACTGGGAAACTCTTTTGTCGGCGACGCGATACGGCCATCCTGCCGATCGCGACCCGAACCGCTCCGATTATCATCGCGATTACGACCGTATCGTCTTTTCTACCGCTTTTCGCCGCCTTGGTCGCAAGACCCAGGTACATCCCTTCTCGGTGAACGACCACGTACACAGCCGCCTCACGCACAGCATCGAAGTCTCGAGCGTGGGTCGAAGCCTTGCGATTACGGTTTTCCACCTCATCAAGAAATACCTCCCCAAATACATCAACGAATATCAGTTCGGTACTATCGTGCAGTCGGCATGCCTCGCGCACGATATCGGTAACCCGCCGTTCGGCCATGCGGGGGAGGCTGCCATACGTGAATGGTTCCGCAAGAACCGCACCAGCGCGCCGCTTCGCGACTTGAACGAAAAGGAGATCGCGGACTTCGAGAACTTTGACGGCAACGCCCAAGGCCACCGCATCTTGAGCAAGCTGGAATACCACTTCCTTGACGGAGGCATGCGCCTTACGTACGCGACCATCGGCTCGATGATGAAGTACCCGCAAATCGCCAAGTACGGCTGCCCGACGAGCTTGTTCTCGACGGAATCGGACCTCTACGGCATTACCGCGGAGACGCTAGGACTCCCGCAAATCGACAGCGGCAAGTGGGTGCGTCACCCGCTCGTGTACTTGATGGAAGCTGCTGATGATATCTGCTATTCCATCCTCGACGTGGAAGACGCCATCGAACTCGGTATCCTCTCGTTTGCCGACGTGCGAGACATGTTCAGCTATCTGTGCGGCCCCGACGTGAATATCGACAAGGAGTACGAAGAGAACGGACGCAATTTCCGTGACTTCCTCAGCAGCATCCGCGGGATGGCCATCCAGAACCTGATTGACGATGTCGCCATGGTTTTCGTGAATCATTACGAGGAAATCATGGAAGGCAAGCTCACCAAGCACTTGATAGACCTCTCCAAGTCCGACGTGATGTGGGGAATCCGCATCGCAAAGCGCTTGGGCGTGGAACGCATCTACCCGGACCGCCGCAAGACGGAGCTGGAAGTCGGAAGCTACACGACGCTCGCCACCGTGCTCGACGCGTTCATCAACGGCGTGTACGATTACCGTCTGAACGGCAAGAATTCTTACCGCGCCGACCGTATTGTGCGCCTGATTGGGCAGGCGAAGATTGGCCAGAGCGTCACTGCCGCCGAGGCGTACCACCAGGTGCTCGATTTTGTGAGCGGCATGACGGACAATTATGCGACTTACCTGGCACGCCAGATTGGCGGCCTCGCGATGGGCGTTTGATGGTCTGGCTGTTCGACTACGACTTGACGCTGTACGGTACCGAGGAACGGTACGTTATCAACTCTCTGGATCACCGCATTTCGAAGTTCGTGCAGAAGACGGTCGGCGGTGATTTTGAATCGGCGCACAAGATTCGTACCGATTACCTGGAACGTTTCGGCACGACGCTTGCAGGCCTTATGGCGATGAACGGCACGGACCCCGACGAGTTCTTCGACTTTATCCACGAACCGGAATACCTGACCTACCCGAAAAAGGCTCCCGAGAAGCTCGCCCTGCTTAAAAGCCTGGATGGCCCGCGATTCGTTTTTACTAACGGGCGCCATGACTGGAGCGAGGCGGGCATGGCCCACATGGGAATCGAGTCTGCAATCGATGGCGTTTTTGACCTGAAACTGCTCGGCTGGATTGGCAAGCCGCATGACAGCGCCTACGAGAAGATGGAGGCGTGGCTTACGCAGAAGTTGCCCGCGATGGGTCTTGCCATGCCGGCGGACCCGCGTGAAATCGTGCTGCTGGAAGATTCGCTGCGCAACCTGGAACCCGCTCACCGCCGCGGTTGGACTACTGTTTTCGTGAATCCTGCCGAGGAATCTCCCGATTGGGTGGACTTGCACATCCCGCACCTTTTAAAACTAGGACCTAATCGCTTGAAGATTGGAACCTAGACGTCATTCCGGCCTGAGCCTGCCCTGAGCGTAGTCGAAGGGAACCGGAATCTGGCAGCAACGTTTTATCACCGTTTTTTTGTATTTTATTCCCGTATGAAGTTTTTTGTTTTTGCATTGTTCTGCATTTCTTTTGCCGGAGTGTCCCTGGCCGCTCCGGGTGTCCCTGTGTCTTCGCGTAACGGCTTCAGCAACATGAGCGTGACTACGGAGTATTCCGAACTGCTCAAGGAGAAGAATGCCCGCAACGATTCCCTGCTCCCGGCGCTCGACGGCGACAAGGCCTTTGCCGAAGTGCTGCGCCTGAACCCGAACTTCTGGAGCCTGGGCGGCGCGCTTGACAAGGAAGCCTCCCTCGTTACGAAACTCAACGCGAAGGTCGTCTTTATCGACGGTATCCGCGAGGAACCCTATTGCGAAATCATCAAGAATTCCGGGAACAGCGCGGGCGAATGGAACGTGCGTATAGGCGTGGACTTCGTCTCTGGCGGTTCCAATACCGTGCATATCCACGTGCAGCAGTGCTTGGACTACGTGCGCGACCAGCTTGGTTACGCGGTCAAGAAGGGCGACAAGGTGGTGTTCGTTCCGCCCAAGAAGGTGCTCGACAAAATCAAGGAAACCGAGATTCCCGATGCCATCGACGTCGACTTGCAGCAGACTCTTTTAAAGGCCCACGAAGAAGTGGAGCTCGACGGCAAGTGCCCGAAGAACATCGAGGCGTACGCCATCTTGATGAACGTCTACAATCAGGTCAAAGACCAGAAGATGGATTATGTTGTCATAAACGACCAGCTGAACAAGCAGAGGAATGGCGCTGGCCGCGTGCAGAGTTGCGCCTTTAGTCGCGAATGGAACAAACGCTACCAGGAAAGCGCGAGCTTCGAGTGCGATATTGACCATGACCGTTGCCTGTACCGCCAGGAGAACGACGGCAACTCCGAATGGCAGATAAACTACGAGAAGGACCGCTTCGAGTACATCAACAAGAAGTTCCTGTTCTTCAACAGGAACCCGAAGAGCATCCACAAGGGTGGAACCATGCTGGATTTGCGCCTGCTGCGCCTCTCGACCAAGCTTTACCTGGAAGCCTACATCAACTTGAAGGGTGAACCCGTGACTCTCGGCCTTATCATCGTTCCTGGCGAAAAGACCATCGAGGATTACGACGATGGGGAAGACGCAGAAGACGGAACCCTGATGGAATAGCTTTTTTTTGTGCAAAATATCGCTTTTGGCTGTTGCCGGGGCGATTTTTTATTATATATTAATGAAGTAAAGTTTTTCAAGGAGAAATTCATGAAAAGTATAGTCAAGGTTTCCCTGTTGGCGGCAATGATGGCCGCTCCTCTCATGGCTGATGAATCTTTCGGCGGTATCGGTGTTACCATTTACCAGATTCGTGAAGGCGTCAAGGTGGCCGAGGTCATCCCGGGTACGCCCGCAGCCGAGACCAAGCTCCAGGCTGGCGACGTGATTACCGCTGTCGACGGCGTGAGCCTCCAGGGCCTCAACATCGAACAGTCCAAGGAAAAGCTCCGTGGACAGGTGAACAAGCCGCTCGAAATCACTTTCACTAGCGAAGGTGAATCCTATACCGCAGTGCTTCGCCGCGCCCAGATTACCGTGAAGGATCTGGAAGGTGCCGCCGTGAAGAACTGGTACGGTGACAAGGCCGAGCTTAATGCCCAGGAACTGGAAACGTTCGCGAGCGCCTCCCAGAACGACAAACAGCTGGTGGCCGTGCTCAAGAACGGTAGCCTCGTGAAGGCCGAAAACAACGCCGCTTCCGCCGACTACAACGGCATCTATGTGGAAAAGGCAAATGAGTTCGGACCCAAGGCCCAGGTCAAGAATGTTGTTCGTAATTCCGGCATCGAACTCCGTGGCTTTACCCGCAAGGCTGTGAGCTACAGTGTCAAGACTCCGGGCAAGACGATTGTGACCATCATGAATGCCGACGGCGAACAGGTGGCAAGACTCGTGAACGACCGCGCCTTGGTTGGCATCAATTCCATCGCATGGGATGCAACCGAAATCCCGAGCGGCCGCTACATGGTGAGCATCGACCACGAAGGCTCTGTCAGCGGCAAGTTTGCCGTATTGAAATAAACGCATAAATCTTTTTGAATCCCTCGACTTTGGTCGGGGGATTTTTCTATTTTACCGCGCAACGTGATTTTGTATAGAACCCATAGGCTTCTGTGGGCCGTTTTGCTGTTTTGGTTAGCGGTCTTGTCTGTTCCTGCCGTCCATGGCGAGGAGATGACCCGCTTTGAACTCGAAGAACGGGAACAGGTGGAAGAAGACACCACCGAAGTCGACTGGATGAACGATACTACCGGGACAGACACGATTGAGTACCATGCGGTGGACCTCGTGTACGACGTGGAAACTTCGACTTTCAACTTGAACAACGAGGCCCAGCTGAAGTACAGGACGGCCACGTTGGATGCCGACACGATTCTCTTTGACCAGGAGAACGAGGTGCTGATGGCGAGTGGCGAACCCGTGCTGCGCGAGACCAAGAACCCGTCGCTTTCGGGAATGCGTCTCAAGTACAACATGAAGAGCCGCATTGGCGAAATCTATTACGCGACTACCTACCAGGACAACCAGCAGCTGAACGGCATGGAAGTGCGCCGCTTGCCCGATACGCGACTCCAGATTGCGCGTGGTGATTTTAGTACCTGTAACGATTCAACGCACCAGCATTTCTATTTCTATGGCCGTCGTATGGTGGTGAAACCCAAGGAGACCATCACGGCGCGCCCCGTGGTGTTGAACATTGCCGATGTGCCGGTGGCGGTGCTCCCGATGATTGTCGCCCCGCTCAAGAGCGGGCGTAAGTCCGGGCTCCTGACGCCCAAGTTCGGTGGCGACCAAGTACAGGGGTACTATATCAGCAACCTCGGTTTTTACTACGCGCCCAACGACTACTGGGATGCGACAGTGAAGGGCGACATTATCGAAGGCGAGGAGGCGCGGTTTGAACGGTCTACGCTCACGGGCGAGGTGCGGTACAAAAAGCGCTACGTGCTTGACGGTAACGTGAGTTACACGAGCTACCTCGAAGAATTCAACATGGCGAACAGCGGTTACGATATCCGCTTCACGCACAACCAGAACCTGACTCCCGATGGAAAGCACACGTTGAGCGGTTCGGGTTCCTTCGTGAGCGACCGCAGCGTGCGTAAGGATAACGCTCTCGATGCCGAGACCATCTTGAACCAGCAGGCGAACGCCAATATGGCCTATTCCGGAAAGTTCGGGACTAACAAGAGCCTTACCGTGAAGGCGAGCCAGAGCCATAACTTGCGGACGGACTACCTGGAACGTCAGATTCCCGACGTGCAGTACAGGCAGAGCGGCCCCCTGTTCACGTTCGAGTACGACGAAGACGACGTTGCTTCGGAGGACGGCTCCATCGAGACTTACCTGGAAAAGTTCAACTACAGCTTCAACAACCGCTTCAACTACTACACGCGGCGCGCTCCCGACACCACGCTCAACAAGGATACGACTGCGGAGTATGTGGGCTACACGGGCACGTACACGCTAGACTATTCGGGCTCGGTCTTTAACGTAATCAACCTGACGCCGCGCGCGAGCTTTACCGGCTACTGGACCGGGACGGGCTGGATTAACCCGAACGATTCCGCGAAGTACCGCAAACGCTACATGAGCCTAGACCCCGAACATGATGAATACGGCCAGTTCGCGTACAACCACAACTACAGCCTTACCGCCGATACCAAACTCTACGGTATTTGGGTGCCCGAAATAGGGCGCTTCACGGGTGCTCGCCACGTGCTGTCGCCGAGCGTTTCGTATACGTACGCCCCCGAAATCGATACGGTCAAGAAGTTCGCGCCGCATCCGCTTTTGGGCCAGGCGCCTTACCAGATAGAACAGAAGACTATCGGTTTCGGCTTGAACAACGACTTCGATATCAAGTACTTGAAGGTGGTGGGCCACAAGCCCGATACCACCAAGGGCGATACCTCAAAAGCGGTGGAGGACCAGTATGGCAACCGTCGCTTGCTCACAACGCGCCACAGCGTTTCATACAACTTTGCGGCCGATTCACTGCAGTGGTCCGACATCACGTCGAGTTTCGGCTTGCAAATTTTGCCCGACTACCTGTTCACCGTGAATACGAGGCATAGCGTGTACCACAAGTTCACCGACGAACCGAACAAGGCGCAGGTGCCCGAACTGATTTACTACGGCTACGAGTTCTCGAGGAACTTCCACTGGAGCGGTACGCTTAACGGCGGTCTTCCGTCGCAGATGGGCAAGTACGAGATGCTCAAGTGGACGTTCGGTTTGGATTACCGTTATACGTTCTCGAGTACGCGTGTGGCGAAGGACTTGTTCCAGGACAATATCAGCCATTCTACGGGAATCTCGGCGACGTTCCAGCCGACGGTGAACTGGGAAGTTAGCTACAGTACCCGTTACGATTACAACGAGGGTAAGTTTGTTACGCACAACTTCACCTTCAATAGAAGATTGCACTGCTGGCAGCTTGATTTTACGTGGACACCGACGGGTCCTGCCGCCGGATGGAGTTTCTCCATTTACGTGAGGGATTTGCCGGACCTCAAGCTTAACGCCGGTAGCACGGAGACAAAATAAATGTGTGATGTGAGGTGTGTAATGAGGAGTGTTGGATGTGGGGTGAGCGATGAGTAAGGCGAAGGTGATTTTGGCTAGCGGTTCGCCGAGAAGGCGCGAGATTTTGACGCAGATCGGTGTGGATTTTCGCGTGGTGGTCTCGAATGACGAGGAATGCCCCAAGAGCGCAAATCCGCTCGATTTTCCCCGTGAAAACGCCATTGCGAAGGCCCTGGCCGTCTCGAAAAAGGAACCGGGGGCCTATGTGCTCGGTTTTGACACGCTGGTGTTCCTGGATGGTGCTCCTTTGGGCAAGCCCAAAGACGAAAATGACGCCCTGGAAATGCTCAAGAAGCTCAACGGGAAAATGCACTGGGTTATCACGGGAGTTGCCATCGCAAAAGATGGCCAAGTCGTTGATGCTCAACAAGAAAGAACAGAGGTGTTTTTTCGGGAGAACTCCTTACAGGAGCTCGAAAATTATGTAAATTCTAAAGACCCGATGGATAAGGCGGGGGCTTATGGCATCCAAACACAGGGTGCCCGGCTTATAAGCCAGATTCGGGGGTGTTTTTACAACGTTGTTGGGCTTCCTGTGGCCCGCACGCTGGATATGCTGGGAAAATTGAAGGTGGATGTATGACGGTATCGACGAATCCTATTGAAGATAAAAGGCCCGACGAACGCCTCGGCGCTTACTTGACACGTGCCCGCGAGGCTAGCGGGATGTCCGTGCAGGACCTTGCGTCTGTGACGAGGCTCACGGCCAAGAACATTACCCTTATCGAAAACGGCGATTGGAAGGCCTTTCCGGTGGAAGCTTACCTCCGTTGCTACCTCAATTCCATTTGCGGCAAGCTCGGCCTCGATACGAAGCGCGTGCTGGACTGGTACGGCGCAGAATGCGGAACGAAGTTTGCAAGTCTCCTTTCCGAGACGCCCGTGCGTCCGACAAAGGTGAAGCCTGTTACCGAAGAAGAATCCAAACCCAAGAGCAAGGCTGTGCCTATCGTGATTGTCGTGCTTGGACTGGCATTCGTGGTCGGGTCTCATTTCTTGAAGGATTTGGGCAATGAAGATGTCGCTGTCGAATCCAAGACGACGGTTGTGAACGAAACGGCATCTGCTCCCGAACAGCCTGCAGGCGAGATGCCCGACGGTGCCGAAGCGGTTCCTGCAGATTCTTTGCAGGCCTACATGGTGTCGATGGATTCTGCCAAGGCGCCTAACGGCGAAGTGGTGACGCAGGCTCAGGTGGACGAAGCCATCAAGAAGTCTGAACTTCCGGAATCGGCAACGATCTTTATCTCGTCTACTTCGACGAAAAAGGATTCCGTGGTGAAGCCCGTTTCCAATCACGGCAAGACAAAGTTTGAATTGATCGGTTCTGGCGAAGCCCGTACGTGGGTTGGCCTCAAGCGCCACGAAGACGACGGCACGTTCCTCAGGGAAGCGAATATTTCTACTGCGGGTGTCAAGATGGTGTACAACGCTAAAGATACTTTGTATGTAGTCATCGGCGAACCGCGTGCTGTTTCTCGTATGTTGCTCAACGGCGTCGATACTCCGCTGCCCGAAATGAAGTTTGGACGCGTCACGCGCTTCCGCGTTTATGATGGCAGCATTATCAAAGATGGAGCGAACTGATGCGTACAGCCAAGATTGCTAGAAAGACCGGCGAAACGGATATTGAACTTGCCCTGAACCTCGACGAAGCGAGCCGCGGCAAGATTGATTCCGGCAACGCATTCCTTGACCACATGCTCGACCTGTTCCAGGTGCATGGCGGTTTCCACCTTGACTTGACGTGCAAGGGCGACACCGCTGTCGATATGCATCACAGCATGGAAGACATCGCTATCGTGCTCGGCCAGGCTCTTGTGGAATGCCTCGGCGACAAGAAGGGAATCGAACGTTACGGTTTCTACTTTGTTCCGATGGACGAAGCGCTTAGCCGCGTGTGCATCGATTTCAGCAACCGCATCGGTTTTGTCTGGAACGTTAAGCTCCCTGCCGCGATGGCGGGCGGAATCGAAGTGAGCATGTTTGAACACTTCTTCAAGAGCGTTTGCGAAAACGCCCGTATGAACTTGCATGTCCAGCTTTTCTACGGTAGCGACAACCACCATTGCCTCGAAAGCATCTTCAAGGCTTTTGCCCGTGCAGTCGCGATGGCTGTTGCCCCGAGCCGTAACGTGAAGGGCGTGCCGAGCAGCAAGGGCGTGCTTTAGTCTAAATCCTAGGTACTCGGACTTTGTCGCCGGCGTTCAGATGTTCCAGCATCACGCCGGCGTTTACTGATTGTAGTGCAGAAAGCACGTAAAAACGGGGGAGGTTCTGCGTACCGGCACCGTAGGTTCGGTGCAGGAGCTTGAACAGGTCTTCGCCTTCCTTGGCTTCGACGACTTTGTAGAGTCCGGCGTTCGACGGGTCGGACTGGAGGGCGGAGAGCGCCCTGCTGAACTTGTCCATAAAGGCTTCGGCACTGGCCGTGGCGTTGTCGCTATTGCCGGCTAGGCCCGATTTCTTGGCGCTTTCGGCGCTTTTTTTGGTGTGCGACGGGGCCTTGGAGGGCTTTCCTGTCACGGAGCCGGGGAGCATGAAAGTGGGGGCCTTGTGGGCGTTTATGGCGATACTTGGCTTGTTCTTGTCCGTTTTTTTGACGGGTTCGCGGGCGAGGATGGAATCCAGGTTGTCCACGTAGGCCTGGTCCGGCCATTCCAGCAGGGGCATTTTCTTGTCCACCACGACGATTTTAGCCTGGGGCGGTTCTCCCTTGCAGGCGACAAGGGATACGACCAGGGGGGCTACGGCAAGGACTTTGGGCAAGAAAATGTATCGCTTCATGCCCCAAAAATACTAAAAAAGCGTATTCTTCTTGCCAAAATCCCGATATTTGTCTAAATTTGGGACTTTCAAACTCACTTCAATAGGAAGTTATTACAATGAAAGATGGTATCCACCCTAACTATCAACCGGTCGTGTTCGTCGATGCGAATACGGGTAAAGAATACATCACCCGCTCCACGAAGTCTTCCGCCGAAAAGAAGACTATCGATGGGGTTGAACATAGCGTGATTTCCCTGGAAATCACCGCTGATACCCATCCGTTCTGGACGGGTAAGCAGCACCGCGTGGATACGGCTGGCCGTATCGACCGCTTCAACAAGCGTTTCGCCGGCAACATCACTGGTGCAAAGCGCAAGACCCGCAAGGCCGTGCCGGCCAAGGCGGAAGAAGCCTAATCGCTGTTGCGTTTCGCCCTCCCTTAAAGGGAGGGCTTTTGTACTTGAAAAGGTTTAACACTTAACGAGGAAAAGATGAAGAAACTTCTTACCATTTGTGCTGCAGCCCTGGTTGCTTTTGCTATGACGGGTTGCGAAAAGACCGGCACCATCGAAGGCGAAGTCTGTGACGCGTTCACGGGCAAGGCTCTCGAAATGCCGACCATCTGGATCGACTCCACGATCTATTCTACCCTGAAGGACAAGTACAAGTACAAGCAGGAACTTCGCAAGGGCCAGTTCAAGTTCGAGAAGGTTCCCGTCGGTACGTACAAAGTTCTCGCCGGCCGCTCCAAGTACATCAAGAGCCGCAACATGGTCACCACGACCGAAGAAAATCCGAACGCCAAGCTGACACTCTACATCTACAGCGATCAGGTTGATCCGGGTCTCTACATCAGCGGAGAAGACGCTCCGACGAAGATTTCGAACCAGTGGGTCATCTGGTCCGCGCAGTGCGAATCCTCCATTGCCGGTTACCGTCTCGCCTTCCCGCAGCAGGCTGGTGGCGCCAAGGTTCCGCCCAAGGCTGACAAGAAGGGCAAGAAGGGTAAGAAGGGCAAGAAGGCCGCTCCGGCTGCCGATGCCTCCAAGATGACTCCGCTTCCGGAACCGCGCGTGGTTGATGGCAAGCTCGAAGTCTTCTACCGCAATGCTTCTTCCGTGACGACTCCGCTCATTGCGAAGACCTTCCCGGCCGTCGTCGGCAAGGTTGCTGACCACAAGGACTGCAAGGGCTTCGAAAATGACGAAAAGGGTGTCTTTGCCGACAAGGCCAAGGGCGCTGACCTGACGGTGACCTACATTGCCGAAAACCTCTTCAAGATTACCGGCAACCTCCCGAAGGGCAAGCAGATCATCCAGTTCTCTCAGGATGGCAAGACTCTCCAGACCTACTACTTCGAGGTCAAGTAATCTAGCTCTGGATTCCAATCCGTTGCTAAACCTTTAAGGCGGCATCCATACGGGTGCCGTTTCTTTTTTTACCCCGTCCCGCAAGGTTTTTGGTGCCTTTTGGACAAGGGGCGCAATGGGCAAAATGTATATTTAGGGGTAGGTGGGGTGTGAGCCCTGCCCAACATTTTTACAAGGATTTAAGATGAAAAAGGTCAAAGGCTTTTTCTCGTTTTTTGGGTTAGCTTTTACCCAGGTAGCCGTATCGACGGCGCTTGTTGCCTACATGGAACTCCTTCTCAACCGCATGGGCTATACGCCCACGCTCTCGTGGCAGTTCTACGTGCTTCACCTGCTGTTCCTTTTGCCTTGCGTGCTGCTTCTTACGCCGGCAGGGTACGTTTCCGACAAGTTCCCCAAGGAGCGGGTGCTCTTTTGGACGACGCTCCTCTCGCTCCCGGTGGTGGGGCTGTTCTGCGCGGGCGTGTTCCTCGGTGAATTGTCGATGATGTTCACGGGTGTGGGGCTTTTCTTTGTACTGCAGGCGTTCCAGAGTCCGGCCAAGAACGGCTACATGAAGGAACTCATGGGGGTGCGGTTCCTGGCGAACGGTAGCGGAACGTTAATGATTGTCACGTTCCTCGCGCTCGTGTTCACGTGTGCGGCCCTCGCTTTCGCGGTCAAGGAAGACTTGGTGCGGCCAGTGCTCTATACGCTGGGCGGCTTGCAACTGTTCGGGTTCTTCTTTGCGCTCAGGCTCCCGTCTATCGGCGCCTACGACGAGGATCTCCGTTTCCCCTGGAAGCAGTACTGGACGTTCGGCTATGCTCGCCGCAAGATGGTGAAGGCCTGGAAGAACAGGGCGCTGCGCCAGGCGCTTGTTGGCCAGGCGATGTTCTGGGTCATGATTTTCCTCATGGTGTTCGTTATCCAGGACCAGTTCAGCTCCGGTTCGCTGTTCGATCAGGACTTCCTGGTGAACTACGCCATTTTCGGTACTGCCATCGGCCTTGTTGCGGGATTCGTCTTTGCCAAGAGGATGTCGCGTAACTTTATCGAGATGGGCCTTATCCCGATGGGGACCGCGGGTGCCGCCATCCTCATCTTTATCATTCCGCTTATTCCGCGCCCCTACAATGCCATCGCTTTCGCCCTGCTCGGCTTCTGTGGCGGTATCTATGCGCTCCCGATGTTCGCAACGCTCCTTTACAACACCAAACCGAGGTCGGCGGGCCACGTACTCTCGCTGGCCAACGTGGTGCAGAACCTGAGCATCCTTGTTTTCGACATCCTTGCGATTGTCGCCCTCCGCTATTTCGGTCTCGAAAGGATGAACTTGTTCTTCATCCTCGGCATCGTTTGCCTTGTGGGGACCATCTGGGCCCTCTGGGCCATGCCGCAGACCCTGCTCCGCCAGCTGCTTCGCTCTGTATTGTCGATGCATTACAAGTTCCTGGTGTCGGGCGTGCAGAATATCCCGTGGGAAGGTCCGGTGCTCTTGGTGGGTAACCACATCTCGTACATCGACTGGGCGATTATCCAGATGGCGAGCCCGCGCCCCATGCGCTTCGTAATTACGCGCAGGCCGTTTGAAAAGTGGTACGTCAAGCTTCTGCTTTCGCAGATGGAGACCATCGACCTCGACATCTCGAATCCGGGACCCGCGATGGAGGAGGCCCGCCAGGCCTTGCTGCGCGGTGAAGCCGTGGTGATGTTCCCCGAGAACGTGATGACCTCGACGGGCAATATGAACCGCTTCCGCCTGGATTACTCGGCCGCCGTCAAGGATGTGCCGCACCTCAAGTTTATGCCGTTCTACGTGCAGGGTCTGTGGGGCAGTAGCTATTCCATGGCCGATGCCGGCTTCAAGGACATGGTGCATAGCGGCGGACGCATTGTCTCGGTCGCTTTCGGCAAGGAGTTGCCGCTTGATTCCAGCCCGATGATGGTAAAACGCGCCGTCCAGGAACTTTCCATTACGGCCTGGACGAGATACATCCGCAAGTTGCGTCCGGTGGCCTCTGCCTGGATTCGTACGGTGAAGCATGTCGGTAGCGGCCCCTCGGTGTACAGCCCCGACGGAAACCACCTCTCGGCAAATGCCCTCGCGACGGCGGCACTCTCGTTCGGCGCCATAATCGACAAGCTCACTAAGGGCGAAAAACATGTGGGCGTGCTTATTCCGCCGTCCGGCCCTGGCATCATCGTGAACATGGCGTGCCTCATCAAGGGCAAGACGGTGTACAACCTGAACTACACGAATACGCCCGACACGATGGACTACTGCTGTAACGTGGCCGACGTGAAGACAATCATCACGGCCCATGCCTTTGTCGACAAGCTCAAGCAGAAGGGCGTGCCGATGGAGAAGTTGCTCGACAAGTACAAGGTCTACTATATGGAAGACCTGAAGGGACAGCTCCACAAGTCAACGCTTGTAAAGAACTTCTTGCGCGTGATGATTTTGCCGGCGTGGTACCTGGAGCTCCGCTTCTTCAAGAAGGTGAGCCTTGACGACGTGGCGACGATTATTTTCAGTTCCGGTTCCGAAGGCCGTCCGAAGGGCGTGGAACTGACGCACCTCAACTTGATGGGCAACATCAAGCAGTGCGAAAGCGTTCTCTTGCCGACGGCGGACGACGTGTTCCTCGGTTCGCTCCCGCTGTTCCATGCGTTCGGTTTCTCGATTACGACGATGCTGTGCCTTGTGGAAGGCGTGCCGGTGGCGACTTGCCCCGACCCGACGGATGCCCGCCTCGTTTCGCGCATGTGCGCCCAGTTCAAGGTTTCGTTCATGGTGGCTACAGGTACGTTCCTGCGTATGTGGGGCTTGAACCGCGCTGTGCACCCGCTGATGTTCTCGCATGTCCGCGCCATCTATGCGGGTGCCGAGAAGATTCGCGAAGATGTGCGTCAGCTTTACCGCACCAAGTTCAAACTCGAGATTTTCGAAGGCTTCGGCTGTACCGAGACGACTCCTGTGGCTGCCGTGAACACGAGGGATGTGCTCATGGACGACTACAAGACGGTTCTCGAGGGCAACAAGCCGGGTACCGTAGGTGCTCCGCTGCCTGGAACGCAGATTCGCATTGTGGACCCCGACACCATGGAAGAACTCAAGGTGGGCGAGGACGGCCTTATCCTTATCGGCGGAGCCCAGATTATGAAGGGTTATCTGAAGGATCCGGAACGTACGGCCCAGGCGATAGCTGTCATCAATGGCAAGCGCTGGTACAAGACCGGCGACAAGGGCCATGTGGACGAAGACGGCTACCTCACGATTGTGGACCGCTACAGCCGATTCGCCAAGCTGGGTGGCGAGATGGTGAGCCTCGGTTCCGTGGACTTCAAGATTTCGGAATGCCCGCTGTTCGACGAGATTGACCACTTCGCGGTGGCCGTTCCCGATGGCTCCAAGGGCGAGAAGATTGTGCTCGTGTATGCGGGCGAAAAGTCCGAGGACGAGGTGAAGGCCTTGCTCAAGGAAGTGGGACTCCCGCCCTTGATGCTCCCCGGTGCCGTTGTAAAGGTGGATGTGCTGCCCAAGCTGGGTAGCGGCAAATGCGACATCCAGACAGGTAAGAAGATTGCAATGGAACGCCTCGGGATTTCTTCGAACTAGGAATTAGGGGTTAGGTTTTTGGAATTCTATTAAAAAGAACGTTATGAAAAAGACAAAAAAGAAAGAGAACATAGCTGTAGAGAAAACGAAGACTGAACGCAAGCCTCTGGGCGATGTAATCCGCGAGTGGGTCGCATCTCTCAACCTCGGCAAGACCCAGGCGGTGATGGCCGCCGTGTCGGTTGTCGTGTTGCTTGCCGCCTTCCTTATATTCAATAACTTGTCTGTCGAGTATGCCCGTCGCTGGGATATCCAATGGGGTTACTACTCCATCCTCTCGACATTCGCTCTCCTGTTGGTGGGTATCGTGGTGAACTTGCCCTTTGTGGCTAAGCATGTGCGAGCCTTCTTGCCTGGCGGCAAGTCCCTGTGCGGTCTCGCTATCTTGCTGATCGTTTTCTCGGTGTTCATCTTCAGCAATATCGGCAATTCGCACCGCGTGCTGAGTGACGAGACTAGCTGGGAATCGATGGGCCTGCAGATGTACTTCCAGCATACGGGCGGCATTTGCAACGAGGGCGTTTGGACGGACGGTGTCTTGGATTGCAAGACCGAAGTGAACAACTTCAAGGGCAAGGCGCTCGGGTTCGTGTATTCCGTGGTGTTCAACTTCATGGCTCCGAACCGCGATACGGCGCTCCTCGTGAACTACCCGTTCTACATCTTGAGCCTCATTGCGTTCTTCCTTGCGCTGTGCAAGTGGTTCAAGAGCGATAAGCTGGCCTTGGCGGCAACGGCTTTTTTGGGCGGTATGCCTATCTACCTGTTGCAGGCGCGCTCGGCCTCTACCGAGGTGCTCTACATCTGCTTGCTTGCCTTCTTGATGGCATGGTATGCCTTTGTGCCTACGAACAAGGTGACGTGGAAACATTTCTTGTTGACGGTTCCGCTGCTCGGATTCTTCGCGCAGACCCGCCAGGAGACCGTGTTCGCGTTTGTCCCGTTCGCGCTCTACTATTACCGCTACTTCCTCGAGAAGCCTTACCGCCTGCCAGCCTTCATTGTCTCGGTCATCGCGGTGAGCTGGCCCAGCGTGAATACGATGGCGGCCTATCGCGGCTACGACTTCCAGGGTGGCGAACATGCGGCCCACTCCTTTGAAAACTTGTGGTTCAACCTCAAGACGAATATTGAAGTGATGATGAACCTCGACAAGAATCCGGCGTTCGGCGGCATCATGGAAAATCCGTTCTACACGACGTTTACGGTTATCCTTCTCGCGTCTACGGCTTGGCTCTTGTTCCGCATGATTTCAGGCCGCCGCTACATTCGCGGTTTTGTGTTGGGCATTTTCTTCTGCCTCCAGATTTTTGTCATCATGTTCAACGTCTCGGGTACGTTCACGATTGACATCAACCAGCGTTACGTGCTGGTGGCGTTGCCGCTGTTCGCGCTCCTGATGGCGCTCGGCATGTACGACGCGCTCCTCTTTGCGACCAAGATGAAGGAAGATGCCGCCGCGAAAATCATTATGGCCGTGGCGTGCGTGCTCTCGGTGGGGCTCATGCTCTACCATGCGCCAAGCTACAAGGCCAACATGCTGTATTACAAGAACAAGCTGCTCGGCGAGGAAGACTTCCTCAATACGGAACTGGCGAAGTATCCTGCCAACTCCGTGTTCATCTATGCGAGACCGTGGCAGATGCTCGCTTCGGGACATACCTCCTTCAGCGAACGCACGTTCGAGGGCTGGAGCACCGAGACCTTCGTGAACTGGATGCAGAAATCCGATGGTAACATCTACCTGGTGCGCGGTCAGGACGGCTACGGCCAGGTGAACCGCGATAGCCGCGTGGTGGGTTTCAAGACGACCGACCAGATTGACAAGATTCTTGACAGCTACAAGAACGAGCGCGTGCTGATTGACGCGAAGCGCTTTGGCTACCCGCTCGTTATTTATAAGATTATCTCGAAGAAGGGCGTTTCGAAATATGCCCAGAACTTCTTTGTCTCGGATTACGCCGACGGCCAGATCGCGATTTCGAAGAAGTTCCCCGAATCCATCAACTGCAGCAACGTGCTGAACGGAAACCTGCATGGAGAAATTCTGGTTTCGTCGGAAGCGGATACGCTTGTGCTCGATTCTGCGCAGATTCGCTTTGGCATGAACCGCGCCGAAATCATCTGCCTCATGCCCGACGACGACACCCTGCTTACCTATAGGGACTTCTTTGTCGAGGGCGAAAATGTGGCCTTGCTCTCTGCGCTCAAGATTGACAGCTATACGCAGGACTGGGGCTCTCCGCAGGTTGACGGTAGCGTGGAACACCACACGATTACGCTTGACGGTATGCCGTACCGCTACGGTATCGGTAGCCATGCGAATTCTGCCATCAACTTCAAGCTGCCGCGCGCATTCGATATGTTGCATGCCGTGGTGGGCCTCGACGACGAGAGCGCCTGCGGTGACGGTGCATACTTTATCGTGAATGCGGATGGCCGCGAAGTGTTGCGGACCAAGAAGCTTTATTCTACGGACAAGCAGGCCATCGATGTCGAAATCGGCGGTGCGAAGGAATTGCAGCTGCGCATTGACATGGGTGACGACAAGGATTGTGACCACGGCGACTGGGCTAACGCATGGCTGGAGGCCAAGTAAAGGTTCTTGTTGCCCCGCTTGATTGGGGCCTCGGGCATGCGACTCGTTGCGTGCCCGTTATACGCGAGTTCCTTGCGCAAGGTGCCGATGTCGAAATAGCTGTTGTCAAGTCGAATGCCTCTTTTTTCCGGGAGGTGTTCCCGGAGTTGCGGCAGCGCGTGGCGCCCGGATACCATATCGTCTATCCTAGGCACGGCTTCAACATGGGCTTGTGGCTCCTGAAAAACGGGGCACACTTGAATGCGGTGATGCGTTACGAGCACCGCTACGCCGAAGAGATGGTGGAACGCCACGGCTACGACATCTTGTTTTCGGACAACCGCTTTGCGTTCTGGTCGAAAAACGCCCGCAACGTCTACATGACGCACCAGGTGAAAATCGCCTTCCCGCCGGCATTTTCGTCTTTCGAAGGGATTGGCGTTAGGTGGCATGCGGCGCGCATGAAGAATTTTGACGAGGTTTGGATTCCCGACGTTCAGGAAGCCCCCGGGTATGCGGGCTCGCTCTCGCATGCGGGACCGTGCCCTTGTCCTGTCAAGTACGTGGGTCCGCTTTCGCGCTTTGATTCGTTGAAAAACGGCGATGCTCCCGATGCAGTGAAGGATTTGGATATCGTCGCTGTCGTGTCGGGCGTTGAACCCGCACGTACCCGTTTCGAGAACCGTTTGCGCGAGGTGCTGCAGAAGGTTCCGGGACGCCACGCGGTACTGCTCGGCAAGCCGTCGGTCCCGTACGCCACATGGACTGAAGGGAACGTCGAGTTCCATACGCACTTGCCGACCGAACGCTTTGCCGCGCTTGTCCGCCGCGCGAGGCACGTGGTGAGCCGTGGCGGTTACAGCACCGTGATGGACATGGCATCACTCGGTGCAAAATGCATCTTTGTCCCGACGCCGGGGCAGTACGAGCAAGTCGTGCTGGCGCGAGACCTCTCGAATGCGGGCTATGCAATCGATATACCAGAAGCCGAACTCACCGAGGCTACGCTCCGTGCGGCTATCGGAGAGGCTACGAAAAAACTTCCCGAGGTAGGGAAGGGGCTGTTGCAGACGGCTGTCGGCACGCTTCTTGAAAAAATGTAAAGTGAAACTTTTTTAGCAGGTACGCAATGAACAAGTTTATACTCGCTTTCCCTGTTCCTGTCAAGCGGACGGAAACGTTCAAGATTACGGAACACGTCCAGGTGACAGCCGATACGACTGCGCTGATGATTCCCGGTTGCACCGTGTCTTTCTCGGTGGCACGTACCGATTATTTGGCGAGGCTCTCCGACGTTTTCCGTGAACATAGCGTACTTTCGGATGAAGAAGCCAAGGCCATTGATTCTCACTGTTCGCTGATTTTTTTGCTCGGCACTCTTAAGAATGCCGATGATTTTCTCATGGTGAATTCCGCCATCCTTAAAATGTTCGATGCCGGGGCGATAGGCGTGTATATGCAGCAGTCGGGAACGGCCTGGGTTGCAGATCATTTCCGCGAGGAAATCGGGGACGGTGATATGTACCCGTGGATCAATTATTTAGAAAAGGACGATTCGTTTTACACGCTCGGCCTGGAAGTTTTCGGGCTGCCGGACCTTTGCTTTTCGCGCAAGATGTTCGATGAGGGCGAAGAATATGAGTTTTTCCTTAGCCATGTTGCAACATTGATGTTCATGGAAGGGGTTCCATCGAAGTCCGGGACCGTGGTGGATGCGGATGCTTATGGAAAATTCACGCTCCGTGCCGAAATAACGAGCCCGTTCGCGAAGGATGCTCCGGAATACAACAAGAACGGCATCATGCGTCTTGTGGGGCGGCAAGGTGGCGATACCCACTCTGGGTTGATTCTACCTACTCCGTCAATTACTATGTAATCTACTTCTCTATGACCGAGCCCAGGATTTGCTGGACTTTCTTTGTCCCGGTGAAGGCGTCGGGATTCTCAATGCAGTAGAACATGTGGTCTACGAGCGCTTGCGTGTTGAACTCGTACGAGGGTAGGCGCAGCAGGTAGCTTTCGGCGGAATTGTCGAATCCGAAAATCTGCTTGGAGATATGCAGCTTGCCTTCTTCGGCGAGCTCGATGAGCACGCTTGCCACTTCGTCGTTCACGCACACGAGCGGTTGCTGCTCGCTGGCTTTGTTGCGGGCGACAAGTGAGAAGATTTTCTTTTTCACGAGTTCGCGGGCGTAGACCTCGACGGAGAACTTGGCGACCTTGCTGCGGGCAATCTGCTTGTAGTCCCAGGGACTTGCGAATTCCTCGTCGGTCAGGGCGGTTACGGAAATGCCCGATGCCCTGAGGCCTTCCAGACGGTCGACGGACCAGGAACTGTCGTGGTAGGGCGATATGTAGAGCACCTGATTGAATCCCTTCGACAGCAGGAACTTTCCCATCTCGATTCCGGGAATGGGCCCGAAGGTGGAATTGAAGAATGTCCAGTTCTGCTTATTGATGAAGCGCAGCGGGATTGCCTGTGTCGGGTGTTCCCACCAGACGCTTACAGGGAACTTGACTCCGGCGAAAAGGTGCAAAAGCCTCTGCGGTTGCATCACGAGCAACGTGGATAATATTGCCCCGACGGCGTTCGGAAAGTCGGATAGCTTGTGCGGCTTGCCGCTGCGGTCGATAATCTGCCCGTTCTTCTCGTTGATGCCGAGCAATATGAGCTTGTAGTTGTCTGCGCCGGCCTTCTTGTACACCATGCGCAAAAAATCCATCTCGCGTTCGCTTTCGGCGGTAAAGCCGCCCCAGCTGTTGCATCGCGTAACGAAGATGAGTTCGCTCAGAGAATCCTGCGAACGGGAATCCCTCTTGTTCACAAAGAAAAACTTGCGGCCGGCACGGGCGAGAATGCCCCGGTCCACCTTGTCCATCAAAAAACTGCGAAGGATGGACTGCGATACGTCGTAGCGCAGGGCGAGTTCCTTCATCAGCGGTAGGGGAGCGTCGGCCTTGAGTTCGCCGCGTGCCCAGTCCTCGTTGAACAGCCTTTCGAGCTTTTCGGGAATCGTCTCGCGGATGGCAGGGCGGATGGCCTGCGGGAATATCTGCTGTGCATTGCCCGTATCGGAAGATACCCAGAAACAGCCCTTGCCCTGGATGCGCTGGATTTTGCCGGCCTTGGAGAGCGAGGCGAGCGCCGCTTGCACCGTACCGGACGACACCTTGTACGTATTCATCAGGGTACGGACGCTGGGCAGCCTGTCGTTATCCCCGTGCGGCAGCGATAGGAGCGTTTTTGCCAATTCTTCGCGCATGCCTATAAAATACAAAAGTCTATGCAACTTGCGCTGCATAGACTTCTGTTGTTTGGGGGGTGTTTTTAATACTTGAAGTTCACGCGGTAGCGGTTTTTCACGTCTTTCACGTGGGCGCCCTTCGCGTTCACGGTACCGCGGGGTTCCTTGGCCTGCAGCTGAGTGCGTTCCTGGGGAATGCCCATGAACACGCTGGAGGAGCTGGTCGGGAAGACCTGGCTGCTCGAGGAGGCGACAACCTTGCTGGAGGAACTCTTCGGGGTGACCTGGCTGCTGCTCGAGGTGACTGGCTCCTGCTGGTCGTCCTTCGGGACCTGGCCGCTGAAACTTTCTTGACCTTTGCGGGTGAGGGCCAATATCAGCATACCGTCCTGGGTGTAGATGTTGCGCGGAGTCAGGTCAACACGGTTGCCGTCGAAGCTCCAGTTGCCCTTGTCCCAGCGGCTACCGTCAAATCTGTCGAAATTGTCGGTCCAGTCGAGCGTAAAATCGCTGCCGCCTTCGCCCTGGCCCGGAGTGTACTTGTAGACCTTGACCCAGTTGATGAACTGGAAGAGCGGGAGCTTGGATTCGTCGAACTGACCGACCCAGCCCGGATCTTCTGAAGACCAGAGGTTGAAGCGGAGACCCTGGGTTCCCGTAAGGTTGGAAACTTGGCCGCCTTCCGTCTTGCGTACTTCGACGCCGTCAACGGTCCAGCGGACATAATTCGGCGTCCATTCGAGGCCGTAGGTATGGAAGGCCTGGTCGGTAGCCGGGTTTACCGAGTGGTGCTTTTCGCTAGTTTGCTGAGCGCCGGCCTTACCGGTAATGATGTTGGACTGGAAACTGCCGGGGTTCTTGCCGAGGACTTCGATGTCCACTTCGACCCAGGGACGCCCGTCGGCGATTTCGGAACCGTTCTGGTAGAGGAACATGGAACTGACGGTGCCCGAAGCGGCCGCCATCTTCATGCGCGCTTCGAATTTACCGTACTGGAACTCGTCTATGGTGAAGAGCTCGGCTCCGCTGAAATCTTTTGCGCTGGTGCTTGCTGCCATGGACATTACCAGAAGTGAACTTGTCGCGATTGCCTTGAAAATATTCATGATAGGTCTCCCCCCATACACGAACATAATATAGGTCTGCCTTTGGGGCTCCGCAAATGCCTAAACTACAAAAATGTCAGAAGTGTATCAAGTGTATCAAAAATCGGCTCGGGCCCCGAGAAATGGCCGTGTAGTCCGGTCGCTCCCGTTTTTTTTCTAACTTTTCGGGTATGGAAATCGATGACTGGCGCAAGCGCATAGACGATCTGAACGGTGAACTAATCGCCCTCCTCAACAGGCGGGCTGTATTCGCGGCTGAAATCGGGAAAATCAAGAAGGCCAAGGGCCTGCCCGTTTTCGATGCGGGCCGCGAGGAATCCGTGCTTGCCCGCGTCGCCGAGATGGCCGAGTCGGCCGGGGGGCCGCTTTCGCCCGAATCGGTCAGCAACATTTTCCGGTCCATCATGGAAGAGACCCGCAAGGTGGAGGAATAGATGAAACGGATTGCCCTGGTAGGTTTTGGCCTTCTGGCGGGTTCCGTCGCCGCCGCCCTGAAGCAGATGAAGCAGCCGCCGGTCATCCGTGCGGTAAGTTCTGCTTCGACGCTTGCGCGCGCCCGTGAACTCGGGCTCGCCGATGAGTTTTTCGAATACGCCGACACGGAGAATTGGGCGCGCGACTGCGACCTCATCTTGCTCTGCTCGCCGATCCTCCACATACTGAATACGATTGAATCCCTGAAGAAGGTCTCGTGGGCCGGTTCGGCAGGGGAATGCCTGGTGAGCGACATCGGCAGCACCAAGGTCGAAATCTGCAAGGCGGGTGCGAGTTTGCCGTCGCCGTTCCGCTTCGTGGGGAGCCATCCGATGGCCGGTTCCGAAAAACGTACTTGCGAGAACAACGATCCTGCCATTTTCGAGAACGCCTACTGGTTCGTGTGCCCGCCCGAGGGTACGCCCGAATCCGCCTACGCGCCGCTCCTCGAGCTGGTGAAGTTCCTCGGGGCGACTCCCGTGGTGTTCCCGCCGGAGCACCATGACCGCACGATGGCGTGGGTTTCGCACATGCCCCAGATGCTCAGCTCCACGTTGGCGGCGAGCCTGCCCGAGCGCCTGCTCAAGCACAACTACCAGCACTACGCGGGCCGCGCCTTCCGCGACATGACGCGCATTGCGGCAAGCGGTTGGGGAATGTGGCACGACATTGCCGTCACGAACCGCGAAGAGACAGTGCGTGCGCTCAAGGAAGTGCGTGATGGTCTCGACAAGACAATCGAGGCGATGAACTCGCTGGATGTAGTTAAGGACGGGAGCCCTGCAGCCGACGACAAGTCGGGGGCGCTCGAAAACATTTTCAAGGCGGGCAACGAGGGGCGTGCAAGCCTGTTTGCCCCCGGACGCAATGCCGCGGAGGCCTTCTTCGAGGTGACGGTCCCGCTCAAGGACAAGCCTGGCGCCCTGTTGAGCGTGATGCAGCCGCTTGCCGAAGAGGGAATCAACATCCGCGATATCGAACTCATGAAGGTCCGCGAAAACGTGGCCGGTACTTTGCTGCTTGCTTTCAAGACGGAGAACGAGGCTTCCCGTGCCGTAAAGCTGCTCAAGTACCTGGGCTACGAGGTGAAGGAACGCTAGATGGAATTTTATCTGAACCCAGACCGCGAGCGCATGAACCTCACGCTGGTGATGGCGCTCTTGGTGAACGGACGCACGGTACTCGAGGATTTCTCGTGGGCAAGCGGAAGTGAACGCTTTGCTCTGGCATTGAAGGAATTCGGGCTCGAGTATTCGCTGCAGGGCCACCAGCTGGTGCTGGACGGCAAGGGCTTCCAGTACATGCTGCCGTCCATGCTGCCGTTCGGTTTTGGCGAACGCGACGACGTGTTGCTGTGGACGCTCGCGAGCAAGGATGCCGAGCAGCTCTATACCGTGGCTGCCGAGAATGATGAAGCGGGCATTGCCCGTGTATCTGCCGCGAAGCAGCTGTTGCAGAAGTATTTCAAAATCAATGTGCAGGTCGACGAGCCTGCCAAGCTCGTTTTCACGTTCTGTGCCGACGAACCGAACATCAAGAAGGATTCCCTCGGCAACGTGTCGCCGGTCCTGCGTAACAGGATGCTTTTGCGTGCGCTTGTCCGGAGCGAATACCTGAGCTTCGAGGAAAAATCTACGGTCCATGACCAGTGGACCCGCATGCTCATGTACTTTGGCGTAAAAATGCGCTACGAGAGCCGCGGCATGGAACAGCTGAGCGAGTTCGAACGCCGCCTGATGATGGCGCAGGGCAAGAAGATTGAACGTACGCAGTTCACCGAGCTCTTCGAGACGAAGGTGATTACGGGCCGCGAGTACTACATCCCCGGCGATACGACCGAGGCGATGGCATTTGCGCTCCTCGCGACGGTCGGGAACATGCCCAAGGAAAATGTCGTGAAGCTCATGAACGTGGAACTCAATACGTCCCGCGCCGGAGCCCTCACTTGCCTCAAGCGCATGGGCGCGAACATCGAGACGGTGACGCGCCGCGAAAAATTCGGTGACGTTTTCGGCGATGTCGAGATTTATCCGCTCGAAGCCGGCAAGCGCCTGCAGGGCCGCCGCTTTAGCGAAGACGTGATTTCTACGGGCTTCGAGGAATATGCGTTCCTCGCGGTGGCCGCCTGTTTTGCCGAAGGCGAGACTATTTTGCGCCTGCCCAAGGAATCGCGCGAGGCGATGCGTCCCGTGAACGAGTTTTTGGCCGAGAACCTGCGCAAGACGGGTGTAGAGGTAGGCGTATACGACGACGGCCTCGTGATTCGCGGCATGGAAACGATTGTGAACGGCAACGGCTTCGATGGCGGTCAGTGGCCGCAGATGGGGCTTGCGCTCGGCGTGCTTTCGCTTGCGCTGCAGAACGATGAGCCGGTGCAGGGCGCCGAGAATGTGGAAAAGGTTTTCCCGGGAGTCCTCGAAAAGCTCAAGCAGGTGCTTGTGGCCGAGGCTTCTGAAAAGGAATCCCAGGCATAGGGGAGGGACCATGAAGAAATTCTCGAAAATCGGGATTGTCGGATTCAAGGACAGGAGCGTGGACCTTGCCCGCGCTCTCGACCAGATTGCCCTCTGGGCGCAGGTCCACCCGCAGGTGGAATTCTGCGCGCTTTCGAACCTGCGCGAACTCGCGAAAAAGCCTATCCGCATCGTGAAGGAATCCGCCCTTTCGCGCATGGACCTGCTGCTCGCCATCGGCGGTGACGGCACAGTGCTTTCGGCCGCGCATATGGCGCTCGGCCACAAGATTCCTATTCTCGGCGTGAACGCGGGCCGCGTAGGCTTTTTGGCCGAAAGCCGCGTCGAAGGTCTCGAGAAGGCGCTTGACGATTTGCTTGCGGGGGATTTTTCGACCCGCGAGCGCATGATGATAGACGCCTCGGTGTTCCGCGGCAAAAAGTGCATCGCGAAGCAGACCGTGCTGAACGAGGTGCATATCCGCGCGCACATGCCCGACCGCATGGTGAACGTGAACGTGGCCTACAACGGCACCTGCCTCACCGAATACTGGGCCGACTCCCTGCTGATTTCGACTCCGACGGGCTCTACCGCCTACAACCTTGCGGCCGGCGGTCCCATCATCCATCCGTCCACGCCCGCGGTGGTGCTTACGCCCGTGGCGCCGAGCAGCCTCTCGGTGCGTCCGCTGGTGCTTTCGCTCACCGACAAAAAACTCGAAATCGTATCTGCGGTGGAACGCCCGCTCGACCTCGTGTTCGACGGGCGCAGCTCCGTGGAAGTTAAGCCGGGAGACCGCGTTGTGCTTTGCGAAAGCAAGTCCGTGACGACGTTTATCCGCATGCGCCATACGGGGTTCGTTGGCGCCCTCCGCGAAAAACTCGGCTGGACGGGTAAGCCCCGCCTCGCGTAAGTATATAATGCTGAATTGAAAAGCCCGCGATGAACTCGCGGGCTTTTGCTTAATGACGTCGCTGTTTAACGCCGGACCATGTTTATCGCCGGCCTAGAACAGCTTCGGGTCTTCGGACTCGCCGGCATCTTCTTCTTCACCGGCTCCGTCGTCAAAGCTGTCCGGCGGGGTGATGCGGCTCGTTCGCTTGACCTTCTTGGCGGTGAACTTGCTGCCGAGCGCCTTGTAGCTCTTGATGTCGGCGACTTCCGTGAGGTCGAGTTCTTCCTTCTGGACTTCGCGTCCCACCTGGTATTCCATCAGCTGTCGGGCATCGTCTGTCGCGAAGAACTCGATCATCTGCGTATCCTTGTGGTCAGAAACTAGGCTGAACTCTGTCGTCATGGGGCAGCCTTCCAGGTTGAAACGCTTCACCATGTAGTTGTAGTTGCCGCCCTCGAAGTAGAGGATGGTAAATACCTGCTCGGGGTCGAACTTGTGGATGTACTTGATGCCGCTGCCCACGAGAATCGGGTCTGCCATGTCGTGCACGCGGGCCGTACCGTTCTCCTTCACGATGAGAATCTTGTCCTTCTCGCCGAATTCGCCGATGCGGTCGCCCTTCTTCTGTGTGCTGATGAGACCGCTGGGGGCATCGAAGTAAAGCACGCGCGCCCCGAGGGTGCTTACGCCCTTGCGGATGCGCTTGACGCTCTTGACCGGGTACTTGGTGACGATGATGCCCATGGCGCCGCGGCCCTTCACCTCGATGGAACTGAAGTCCACTTCAAAGTTGAGCTTGGTGCGCGGACGCGGCTTGAGCGTCACTTCCACGACTTCGGCTTCGCCGTTCATGTTGCTGGAGAGGTAAAGCAGGCGGCTACCGGGCTTGTTCTTGCCCATGAAGTAGTCCTTGTCGCGGGTCACGCCGCCCACGTTGAAGCGCTTGATGTAGGCCGTGCCTTCCTTGCCGTCCTGATGAATGACGTTGTAGATGTGGCGTTCGTCGTCCTTGTTGAACTTTTCCACGAGCACGATGTTCTTGCCCACGAAGTCCTTGTCGGAGACCTTCACCACCTTGAAGCTGCCGTCGGCCTTGAACACGATGAGGTCGTCGTATTCGGACACGTCGAAGAGGTATTCTTCCTTCTTCATGCCGGTGCCGAGGAAGCCTTCCTTGCGGTTCACGTAGAGCTTCTGGTTCGCGAGAGCCACGTGCACGGCGCTCACCTGGCCAAATTCGCCGATTTCCGTCTTGCGGTCGCGACCTTCGCCGTACTTCTTCAGAATGTTCTTGAAGTAGTTCACGGCGTAGTCGGTGAGGTGTTCCTTGTTGTAATTCACTTCCTCGATCTTCTTGTCGAGTTCTTCCAGGAACTCGTCGGCTTTTTTGCGGTCAAAACGGCTGATGCGGCGCACCGGAATTTCGGCCAGCTTCAGGATTTCTTCGCGGGTCACTTCGCGACGGAGCTTGCGAACGTAGGGTTTCAAGCCTTCGTCAATCAGCTGGACCATCTCGTCGTGGGTCTTCGCCTTCTTGATGACCTCGTAGACTTCCTTCTCGATGAAGATTTTCTCGAGGCTCGTCATGTGCCACTGGTCCTGCAGGTGCTTGAGCTCGTTGTCGAGTTCCCAGTCCAGCAGGTGTACCGTGTGGTCGGTGCTGAGCTTCAAAAGTTCTGTGGTGCTGCTGAATTTCGGCTTCTTGTCGATAATCACGCAGCTGTTGGCGGCAAGTGTCGTCTGGCAGTCGGTAAACGCGTAGAGTGCGTCGATGACGACCTGCGGGTCGGAACCTGCCTGCAGGTGGATCTGGATTTCCACGTTTTCGGTGGTGTGGTCCACAATCTGCTTGATCTTGATTTTGCCCTTGTCGTTGGCCGCCACGATGGAGTCGATGAGGCTATCGGTGGTGGTGCCGAAGGGAATTTCGCGGATGACGAGCGTCTTGTTGTCGAGTTTCTCGATTTTCGCACGGACCTTGAGGCGTCCGCCGCGCTGGCCGTCGTTGTATTCGCTCACGTCGATGATGCCGCCCGTGTAGAAGTCCGGGTACAGCGTGAACTTGCGGCCGCGCAGGTAGTCGATGCTCGCCTGGCACAGTTCCTTGAAGTTGTGGGGGAGGATGGTAGTGGAAAGGCCCACCGCGATGCCGTCCACGCCCTGGGCGAGTAGAATCGGGAACTTCGCGGGGAGAGTCACCGGTTCCTTGGAACGTCCGTCGTAGTTCGGAATCCATTCCGTCGTCTCGGGGTTGAACATCACGTCGAGCGCGAAGTCGCTGAGTTTGCCTTCGATGTAACGCGGGGCGGCTGCCTCGTCGCCCGTAAGCGGGTTACCCCAGTTACCTTGCGGCTCGATAAGCAGGTTCTTCTGGCCCATGTTCACGAGGGCCGTGTAGATGGAGGCGTCGCCGTGCGGGTGGTAGTGCATGGTGTCGCCCACGATACCCGCCACCTTGTGGAAGCTGCCGTCGTTCATCTCGTACATGGTGTGGAGAATGCGGCGCTGCACCGGTTTTAAACCGTCCTCGAAGTAGGGCACGGCGCGGTCGAGAATCGTATAGCTCGCGTAGTCCAGGAACCAGCCGTTGTACAGCTTTTCCAGGTGGTTTACGTTCGAAAGTCCTAAAGTTTTCTGTTCTTCGTCCATAATTAGTTGTTAGTCATTAGTCAATAGTTATTGGCAATATCTTTCGTCTATCGTCTTTCGTCTAAACTACAATTCCTCCACCGCTTCGGTGCGCAGGTTTTCGACGATGTAGTCCTGGCGGGCCTGGGTGTTCTTGCCCATGTAGTATTCCAGCAGCTTGCCGAGCGAAGCGTCGCTTGGCATGGTGACGGTCTCCAGGTGCATGTTTTCGCCGATAAGCAGCTTGAAGTCCTCGGAATCCATTTCGCCCAAGCCTTTGAATCGGGTGATTTCCAGGTCCTTCTTGTTGATTTCCTTCGCGGCCTTGTCGCGTTCCTCTTCGTCGTAGCAGTAGAAGGTCTTCTTCTTGTCTTTGCGGTTGCGCACGCGGAAGAGCGGCGCCTGCAATATGTAGAGGTGCTTCTCCTGCACGAGTTCCGGGAAGTACTGCAAGAAGAACGTCATCACCAGGAGGCGGATGTGCATGCCGTCCACGTCGGCATCGGTCGCGATAATCACCTTGTCGTAGCGCAGGTCCTCGAGCCCGTTTTCGATGTTGAGGGCAGCCTGGAGCAGGTTCCATTCCTCGTTCTCGTACACGATCTTCTTGGATAGGCCGTAGCTGTTCTTCGGCTTGCCGCGCAGGCTGAACACCGCCTGGGTCTTGGGGTTACGTGCCGTGGTGATGGTACCGGAGGCGGAATTACCCTCGGTAATGAATATCATGGTCTCGCTCTTGAGCGGGTTCTTCGCGTCGGTGAGGTGCACGCTGCAGTCGCGGAGCTTCTTGTTGTTGAGGTTTGCCTTCTTGGCGCGCTCGTTGGCGAGTTTCTTGACGCCGGCCAGTTCCTTGCGGAGCTTTTCGTTCTGGTTGATGCGTTCCAGGAGCTTCTTCGCCGTGTCCTCGTTCTTGTGGAGGTAATTGTCCAGTTCGCGGGCCACAAAGTCCACAATCCAGGTACGGAGTGCGGGGCCGTTCGGGGCCGTGGTGGTGGAACCGAGCTTCGTCTTGGTCTGGGATTCAAAAACCGGTTCCTGGATGCGCACGGAAACAGCCCCTACGATGCAGTTGCGCACGTCGGAAGCGTCGTATTCCTTCTTGAAGTGGTCGCGCACGCCCTTCACCAGACCCTCGCGGAATGCCGCCTGGTGGGTACCGCCCTGGGTGGTGTGCTGGCCGTTCACAAAGCTGAAGTAGTGTTCGCCTTCCTGGTTCGAGTGGGTGATGGCGAACTCTATGTCCTTGCCCTTGCAGTGGATGACCGGGTAGCGGATGGTGTCGTCGGTGCGGCTGTGGAGCAGGTCCAAGAGCCCGTTCGGGCTGTTGTAATCCTTGCCGTTCATCACGAGCGTAAGCCCGTTGTTCAGGTAGGCGTAGTTCCAGATCTTCTCTTCCATGTAGGCGGGGAGGAACCTGAAGTTCTTGAACAGCTCGTTATCGGGCTCGAAGTAGATTTCGGTGCCGTTCTTCTCGGTGGTGGAGGTAATCTTGAAGTCCTTCACCAGGATGCCCTTGCTGAATTCGGCGCGCTTGACCTTGCCGTCACGGAAACTTTGTACGATGAATTTGGTCGAAAGCGCGTTCACCGCCTTGGTACCCACGCCGTTCATGCCCACCGACTTCTGGAAGGCTTCGGAATCGTACTTGCCGCCCGTATTCATCTTCGACACGCAGTCGATGACCTTCTCGAGCGGGATGCCGCGGCCGTAGTCGCGCACGCGGCAGCTGTGGTCTTCCATGTCGATTTCAATCTTCTTGCCCGCGCCCATGGCGAACTCGTCGATGGAGTTGTCGATAACTTCCTTCGCGAGAACGTAGATGCCGTCGTCGGGGCTCTGTCCGTCGCCCAGCTTACCGATGTACATACCGGGGCGGAGCCTAATGTGTTCGTACCAATCTAGAGTCTTGATGCTGTCCTTGTCGTACTTTACAGCCATTTCTTACCTATTCACTTGCTTTTGCAAAACCAAAAAGTGCTTATTTTCGCCAATTTTAGGAATTTTTACTGGGTGAATCCGAACCACGCGCCGCGGTTCGTCCTTTTTCGCAAATATACAAAAAATTTTTGTCAATGAGTGACAATTTGTGCAGTTATATCCTTTTTGACGGGGGAGGCCTCCCCCTCGGCGGCACTGCGTCGCCGCCTACCCCCTCTGCGGGGAGTTCCCCCCACGGGCGCCATGACCACGTAAGCGCTGAAGCGCTAAGTGGCCAAAGGCCGTAACGCCCCCAACCGCGTCATCCCCCGAGTGAAACGAGGAGGGCCCATCACTCTTGAAAACAGCCGTCATCCTGAGTGGAACGATATACGAAACTAGGCAATTTATTGCCTTAGTTGAGTTAAGCTCTATGAGCTATGATCCAGGACCGTTTCTTGAATAATGTTTGCTTCGAGTGGCATTTCGCACGCAAACACGATCACTTCGTTGAAGTGTTTGCTTTGCGAAACGCCTCCTCTCCGCAAAGAAACACGAGAGGGGCTCTGTTAGGGGCTGTTACCGCTAGGTTCGTTTGAAGAGCGGTTACTGCTCCGCCCCTGTGAGCCACAAGCGCCTCGTATTAACGAGGCGTGGTGGCGAGAGTGAGCGCTTACTAGAGTATAATAACTAGAGTGTAGCGCGAACGGTCGCATAAGGCTGTTAGTCACTGCGGGCTTCACGAAACTCGGGTTTTATTTTGAACCGCAAGGAACGTCTTGGCGGGGAGCTAGTAGTTTTTTACACAGCGGATGGAAAAAGCTCGTTTTGATTTAAACTCTTCGCTAATACGGCTCATGTTTTGAGAAGCGATCGAGACAAGAAAAGCTTTTTCAAAAGAAAGACTTGACTGCTGTGGCAACCAAAAAAACGTCTGTACTTTTATAAGTTTATAAAGAGTCGTGTTGTTTTCATAACGCAACCAATACCCCGTAGGTAAAATCGACAAGCCGTAATCATTGCTGCCGAATCCGGCGACCTTTGAGCCCATATAATGGGCTACACTATTGCCACTTTTTTCCTGAAGATACGCCCATTCACCATCATTCGCTATATGCCAACCCTCAGGGCAAATGCCCTGATGAATAATTTCGCCATCGATTAATTTCCCATCCTTATCTCGAGCAAATGTGTAATTGCATTTTTCCGACCCAAACTCTACAGAGTCACAGACCGAAGGAAGATTCATCGCATTACTCCATGTATAGAGACCACCCCAACCATTCTCGCAATACCACAAATCGTCATCATAGCAATACTTGGTCGAATCACCCTGTACGGCCCCTCCAGAGATCATCTTGCCAAAATTGAGATTTTCTGCAAAAAACACAAGCGAGTCAGTATAATAGACGCCATCTTTTAAGCTCACTGTGCGGTACTTCTGTCCGTCGCGAGGGTCGGTGAACTCGCCGTAAGACACCTTCTCGTTAAACTGGTTTGTCATATCAAAGTAACTACTGCTAGACGTATTCGCATTTTCCATGGAATCAAGATTAAGCCATTGTCCACTACGGCAAATCATCTGGAAACCATCCTTATGATGATAGGTCACTCCTTCACAATCTTCCGTACACTCAACAAAGCACATCAACTCTTTAGGAAAGGAACTTGAACTAAACAAAAACATATCATCACTTGAAGAACTGCTCTTGGAATCCGTAGACGAACTGGACTTCGCTGAACTGCTACTAGACCCATTCGACTCCGCTGACGCTCCGCTCAGGGTGACACTGGAGGAAGAGGATTCCTCTTCAATGCTGCTAGACGATTCATCGTCCCGCGGTGCGAAACTGCTGTCGTCGTCACCACAGGCGACGAACAAAAAAGCCAATGCAAGCGTCAAAAAAAGAAGGATGGATCCTCGTCCGTTGGCCAAGGATGACTGGCCAAGGGTGACAGGCAAGGATGACGTCGGTAACAGATTCTTCATTCTCGACAAATTTGCAATGACATGCTTCATAACAACCCCAAAACGTTTGTTTTAAATGTAGAAAAAACTATATTTGCCTATATGCGAAAAACGTTGTCCTTCCTGTTCCTGTGGCTTTGTCTTTTTTCTGCCTCGATCCTGTTTTCGACGGCCTGCTCCGAAAGCGAAAAGAAGGTGGCGTCGGGCTATACGGAAGAGGAGAACGCCCAGATTATCAGGGATACCGTCGCTTACCTCAAGCTCCTGAAGACCTGGGAACCCGAAACCCCTGTCGATTCGGCCAAGGTCAATATGGACGGCGGTGACCAGTTCTGGTACGATATCGTGTTCCTGTCCGCTCCGAAGCCCACTTTTGCCTATACGGAGGCTGGCGCCGATTCCGCCGCCTGTACCGTGAACCGCTACAGCGACGAGAACGGTATTCGGCTTACCGTGAACCTTGATTCGTCAAGGGAACTCTATACGCAAATCTTGCAGCGAGACTCGATGTTCGCCGTGGTGGTTGACCGTCTCGACAAGACTTACGGCTCGGGCGACCCGGACGAGGCATGCGGGGAGGATTCCGTCGCCTTCGTGGAACAGTGCGAACGCTCGAAGGGCACGGTTGTTGACCAGCTCAAGCGGGATTGCAACGAACTTCACCTGGTCTGCACGCAGGAAATCTTGGCGAAAAAGACTGCGGACGAGTTCCTGGACAGCACGGCCAGGGATTTGAAGGCCCGCTGCGCGGATGCCCTGGGCATTCCCTTGAAGGATATGGGGAACGGCGTCATGGACGGCAAGTTCCCGTGGCGCTACCTGAATCCAGAAATCGATTACGGCGAAGTCGTGGACGAACGCGATGGTCAGGTGTATAAGACGATTGCCATCGATACCCTCGTTTGGATGGCGGAGAATTTGAACTATGCGGACAGCATTAATTCTCCGAGCCTGCTCGGGAAGAACTGGTGCTACGACAACGAACCGGACAGCTGCGTGAAATATGGCAGGCTCTATACGTGGGGCGCGGCTATTGACTCGGTTGCCCTGGCGAACGACGCCGAAAACCCGCGGGAATGCGGCAACGGGACTGACTGCCGTGATTTGACCCATATCCAGGGACTTTGCATGGATGGGTGGCATTTGCCGTCGTCTTCGGAAATACATGATCTTGAAGATGTGTCGGAAACGGGAACGCCTCATGTAGCAGTCATAGGGGATGACGACGAGTGGCCTTATGGGGCCAGTACGCTCAGAAGCGCTTACCTTTGGGTGTATGGTATCGATAAATACGGTTTTTCTCTGCTGCCGGGCGGCTATTACCTTTTCGATACGGATGAATTCAAGAAAGTTGGCCAGGAGGGCTATTTCTGGTCGCTTGACTATGCCGAAGAGTATGCCTGGATGTTCATCATGTACGATGGGAAGACTTCTACTGGGACAACCTTCCTGGGAATCAACGAAAAGTACAAGTTCGCCATTCCTATCCGCTGCGTGAAGGATTAACCATGGATTGTGAAATCTCTATCGCTGGCCGGATAATATCGCGCGAAGGGACACGTACGGTATCGCAGCAAGAAATCCTTGCGGCGCTTGTTGCCGATTCGTCCGCGTCTGTCTCGGAAGACGCTCTGGCGGAGTTCTGCCGGGCAACCTCGAAAAAATACGGCTGCGAAGTGTACGTATGGATGGACCGCGAGGAATACGGCAACGAGAACGTGTTCAATGGCGGTTCGGATTACTCGGTGGTGAACGAAATCTGCTTCCTCAGCGTGTGCGAGAACGGAAAAGAAAAGGTCCGTGAACGCACGGACCATTGGAACGAAAGAATTAGCGAAGTGCTCTAGTAGCTGAATCCGGTAAAGACGTTGTTGCTGAGGAACGGCAGAATGCCGAGCGCAATGACGAGTACGGAGAGCAAGATGACCACGTTGCGCTGGCGCTTCGTGAGACGGATGGGGCTGAGTTCCCCTTCGGGCTCGTCTACCCAGGCGCTCTTGATGAGCTGGATGTAGTAGAAAAGCGCAATCACGTTGTTCAGTACGGCAAAAGCGACAATCGCGTAATGGCCGGTAGAGGCTCCGCTGAAGAACAGGTGGAACTTGCCGAAGAAGCCAGCGAGGGGCGGAATGCCTGCAAGGCTGAACATCGATATGGCAAGCGCGATGGCCAGGTTCAGGTCTTGCTTGGAAAGCCCGCGCAGCGAGGCGAAGGTCTCTTCGCGGTAGTGCCCGATGATGCCGAATACGAAGAACGCGAGGTAGTTGGAAATGGCATAGACGAACAGGTAGTAGATGATGGCCGTCTTTGCCAGCGCGGTAGGGCCGAGAAGGGCAATCATGATGTAACCCGCCTGGGCGATGGAGCTGTAGGCCATGAATCGACGGAGCCTGCTCTGCTTGAGGGCGCCCAGGTTGCCCACGAAGAGCGTGGTGCCGGCGAGGAGCGCAATGAGCGGTGCAATCTGATCTTGAATGGGGGCGAGGGGGCCATAGACAAGAACGACGAGGAACGCGATGGCCGTGGCCTTCGAGGTTACCGAGATGACCGCGGTTACAGGAGTCGGCGCGCCTTCGTAAACGTCCGGTGCCCATGTGTGGAAGGGGAACAGCGTGAGCTTGAAGCCGATTCCGCAGAAGAGGAACAGCACGGCGACCCAGAGGAGCGGGCTTGTGCTCGACAGTACGGCCTGCTGGATTTCGGTGAAGTGGAGCGAACCGGCAAAGCCGTAGAGGTAGCTGAATCCGAACAGCTCGAACGCGGTGGCGACGGAACCCATCAAGATGTACTTGGTGGCCGCCTCGCTGCCGAACTGGTCGCCCTTGTTCCATGCGGTAAGCGCATACATCGGAATGGTCGCCATTTCGAGCCCGAGGAAGAACGTGAGCAGGTCGCAGGCGGAAACGACGGTGAATCCGCCGAAGGTCGCAAACGCGATGGCGCCGATGAATTCGGCAATCTGGTGCATCTGTCCTTTCTCGCCGCTGTGCTCGAAGTAGTCCTTCGATAGCCACATGCCGAGAATGGCGCTGATGATGAGCACCTCGCGCATGAGCACGCCGAAATCGTCGATTTTCCAGTTGCTGATGAAGAGCCTGCCTTCGCCGCTGGCAAGCGGGATGAGGTTCAGCAGGACGAAAATCGCGATGAAGCCGATGTTCGCAATACGCCAGGGGAGTTTGGACTGGGCGTTGCAGAATAGCCTGCTCCCGATGACGATGAACGGGAATATAAGCAGGAGCAAATCGGGAAATATGAAATTGGGTATTTGCATAGTGTTACCATCTAATCATAGGGGCGATGCTCTGGTCAAGCAGGTCGGCAAATGGCCCGGGGCAGATACCGATGAACAGGAGGCAGGCGACAAGGACTACGATGACGAGCTTCTCGCGGAAGCATCCGTCGGTAAGGGTCTCGTATTTTTGCGGGAGCGGTCCATGGAGCATGCGGTTCGCCGTTTGCAATATGTACACGGCCGTGGTGGTGATGGAAAGGATGGCCAGCACGGTCACGACGCGCGTGAGGGTGGAATCTTGCTGGAAGGCGCCGATGAAGATGGTGCTTTCGGCGATGAACCCGCTGAAGCCAGGCAGCCCGAGGCCCGCGAAACCGGCGAGTACGAAGCCTACGCCGAGGAAGGGCATCTTGCGCATGATACCGCCCATCTGCGTGATGTCGCGGGTGTGCGTACGTTCGTAGATCATGCCGATGGTCGCGAAGAAGAGCCCGGTGAGGAACCCGTGCGATATCATCTGCAGGCTGGCGCCGCGCAGGCCCACTGGCGTGAGAGCCGCAAGCCCGAGGAAGATGAGGCCGAGGTGGCTGATGGAGCTGTAGGCGGTAATGTACTTGAGGTCTTTGTGGCGAATCGCGATGAAGGGGCCGAGAACCACGTTGAAAATAAGCAGGGCCACCACATAGGGGAGCCAGAACTTGGCCGCTTCGGGCATTAGGAATATCGCGACGCGGAGGCAACCGTAGGCGCCCATCTTCATCATCACGCCGGCCGCGAGCATCGATACTGCGGTAGGTGCCGACGAGTGACCGTCGGGGCTCCAGAAGTGGAACGGGAACAGCGAACTCGATACGGCGAATCCCATGAACATGAGCGGGAATGCCCACATCTGGAATTCCATCGGGAAGGTGACCTTCGAAAGTTCCATGATGCTCCAGCTGTTCGCACCGCCTTCAAAGTACAGCCCGAAAAGCGTGGCGAGAATCATCGAGGAGCCGAACGCGAGCGTCAAGGTGAGTTTCTTTCCGCCGTAGTCGCGCTTGCCGCTGCCGTAGCAGGCAATCATCAGGTACATGCACAGCGCTTCCATCTCGTAGAACACGAAGAACAGCACGAGGTCGAAACTCATGTACACGCCGTACACGCTCGTCGCGAGAATCTGGATGAGTGCGAAGAATACTTTCTGGTTCCCCTTGATGTTGTAGCTTACGAGAACGCCCGCCCATACGATAAAGGCGGTGAGCGCGAGCAACAGCATGTTGAGACCGTCTGCGCCAACAGTGTAGTGGGCACCCATCATCGAGAGCCACGGGATGTCGGTGAAGAACCTGAGTAAGAGCGGTGCTGCGGCTTCGTTGGCAGGGGCGTCACCCATGGCGTACACGCGGAAGGCGAGGTAGCAGACGATACCGAGAACGAGCGTCGCGGATGCGGTATGGATCCCGCGGAGCAGCTTTACATGCGATGCTGCGATTGGGATGCAGGCAAGGACCGTAATGAGCGGGATAATCCAGATTTGATTGAAAAGTATCGTTTCCATATTGCGCCTACAGGGGAAGCTGGCCGAAGAATCGCCAAAGGAGGACACCGACAATCAGTGTACCGAGGTAGAACGGGAGGTAGCCTGCCTGCGCCGTGCGCACGAGGTCTCCCAGCTTGTGGATGAACCATACGGAGAAGGCGAGCAGGCCTTCGATGACATAATCGTTGAATGCGCGAGACACGCGGGCGACGCCGCCGAAAATGAACTGCCGGACAACCGTATAGTACATCTCGTCAAAGTAGAACTTGTGGTAAATCACTTTATAGATGCCGGAGCGGTTCGTGGAATCGAGGGCACGTTCGATATTCGCCTTGGGCCTTGCGTACAGGAACCAGGCGAGAAGGAGTGCAACAATGGCGACCCCGACTGCTGCAAACGGAATCCAGTGAGCTTCTGCGAGCCGCATGAGTTGCGGTACATGCAGGCGGCCCGGCGTGAAGAATTTTTCGAACAGACCCTTGCAGAGGATGCCGCTCAGGAGTGCCGGGACGGCGAGAACGGCTATCGGGAGCGTCATGGCGAAGTCTTCGTGAACATGGCCGGCCTTGACTCCCTCGTGACGCGGGTTCCCGTGGAAGGCGAGGAAGAACAGGCGGAACATGTAGAACGTGGTGAGCCCGCTCGTGAGGAGCGCGAGAGCGAATACCACGTAGTGGTGCCCCTGGAATGCCGCGAGGAGGATCTCGTCTTTAGAGAAGAATCCGGAGAACGGCGGAATTCCCGAGATGGCAAGCACGGAAATGAGCGTGCACACGTAGGTGATAGGCATCTTCTTGCGGAGCCCGCCCATCGCGTCGAGGTCGTTCGTATGTACCTGGTGGATGAGGCTTCCTGCAATGAGGAACAGGCTGCACTTGAAGAAGGCATGCGTGAAGATGTGGAACGTAGAAGCCGTCCAACCGGTCACGGCCACAACCATGTTGATTTTGCAGGCGCCGAGGGCGAACATCATGTAGCCCAGCTGCGAAAGCGTCGAGTAGGCGAGAATCCTCTTGATGTCTTTTTGCGTGCAGGCAATCACGGCGGCAAAGACCATCGTGAAGGCCCCCACCCACATAATCAACGTGAGGGAGTTTCCGCAAATGGCAAAGAACGGGAACAGGCGCGCAACAAGGTAGACGCCCGCGACCACCATCGTGGCACTGTGGATAATGGAACTGACGGGTGTCGGGCCTTCCATCGCGTTCGGAAGCCAGATATGCATCGGGAACATGGCGGACTTGCCCCAGCCACCGGTAAAGATCATGATGGAACCGAGAATGAGCGCGTCGGCCCTGCTCACTGTGCAGAGCCCGAGATTGATGGCAGACGACTTGAATGCGCCCAGGCTAAGCTCGTTGAGCGTAGAAAAGTCAAAGCTGCCTACCACATAGCTCACGAGCACGATACCGAACAGGAAGAAACTGTCGGCAAAGCGGGTGAGGATGAATGCCTGCTTGGACGCGCTGACCGCAGAGGGCTTGTGGTACCAGAAGCCGATAAGCAGGTAGCTGGAGACGCCCACCAGTTCCCAGAAGATGAGCATCTGGAAAAGGTTCGTTGCCACGACGAGCCCGAGCATGCTGAAACTGAACAGCGAAAGAAGTGCAAAGAAACGCCCTTCGGCGCGATCTTCGCGCATGTAGCCCACGCTGTAGATGTTCACCATGAGGCTGATGAACGTGACGACCACGAGCATCATCGTGGAGAGCGGGTCTATGAGCATGCCAATCTTGGCGACGAGTTCCCCTGCGAACGGGATGAACGCGTATTCAAAGAGTATCGCCTTCTGGGGTGCGAAATCGGAACAGAAGTAGTGTATGGCAATAATGATTGCCGACACCGCGGCGAGTCCGTTGCAGGCGATGGCGAACGCTGCCGCCGCCTTGGCTTTGCAGTTGCCGAGGAAAAGTCCGTTCACGACGAAGGAGAACAGCGGAAGCAGGAGGATTAGGTAACCGAGAGTAATATCGCTAATCATGGAGGTCCCTCAACTGGTCTACGTCAAGACTCTTGTGACGGCGGTACATGGTGACGATGATGGCAAGCGCGATTGCCATTTCGCATGCGGTTACCGCAATGACAAAGATGCTGAACAATGCGCCCGCGGTAGAATCTTGTGCGGTAAAGTAGGCAAAGCTTATGAAGTTGATGTTTGCTGCGTTGAGCATCAGTTCAATCGAGATGAGCATCCCGACAAGGTGGCGCCTGCGCATGAGGCCCCATACGCCAATTCCAAAGAGGAGAAACGCGAGGATAAGGCAATTGAGAAGAGTCATTATCGGGTCTCCTTTTCTTTTTCGGCCTCGTCCTTGGTTTTACGGGCGACCGTGATGGCGCATATAAGCGTCATCAGCAAAAGGACGCTCACCACTTCGAAGGGGATGATGAATCCGTCTTGCCCGTAACCGAGCAGGCGTACCGCGAAACTCTGCAGCGAGGAATAGCCTTCGGAAGCCCTAGGCGTCGCGATGGCAATGGCAGGTGCTGGCAAAATGCACTTGACCATCACGAATACGAACGCGGCGGAAAGCGAGAAAGCAGCAAAAAGCCGCGGTATCTTGGTGGCGAAGGCGTCTTCGCCCAAGTGTGTGGTAAGGAGGATGGTAAACACGACGAGGATGACGACGCCACCCACGTATGCCATCACCTGCGCAAGCGCGATGAACTCCGCATGCAAAAGCATGTAGAGGATGGCTGTCGCAACAAAACTGAAAATCAGGAAGACCGCGCTCTGGAGGATGTTCTTCACGGCTACGGTCAAGACCGCTGTCACGAGCATTACGATTGCGACCGCGTAGAAAGCGATGTCTATTCCTCCGAGAGGAAAGGTAAACGGCAAATCGGGTAAGGCCAGGTTCGGAAACATTATCCTTGTCCCTCCTTTTTGTTCAAAATCATTTCGAGCGTGTTCGGGTCGGTGGTTGCGACTTCAAAATCCTGGTTCATGCGGATTGCGCCGAACGGGCATGCCTCCACGCAAAGCCCGCACTGGGTGCAGCTCGCAAAATGGTACACGTAGCGGCCGAGCACTTTTTTGCCGGCGATGTTCTTTGTGGCAAGTACGTTGATGGATGCGTTTGGGCAGGCGCGTTCGCACATGCCGCAGGCGGTACAGCGGTTGTTGCCGTTTTCGTCCTCGATCATCTCGAGCCTGCCGCGGAACCGTTCGTGCATCTTGAGCGTCTTCTTGTTTTCGGGATACTGCTCCGTGACAATGCGGCGAGGGTCGAAGAAGTACTTGAGCGAAACGGAAAGTCCGCACATGAGGCTCCATGGCCCCGTGATGCAGCGCTTCAGGTAGCGCTTGAAATATTGGCCTAACGTAATATTCTCTTGCATGTCTTATCCCCCGATGGTGATGTAGGCTGCTCCAGCTACCAGCAGCACCAGGTTCACGGGCAAAAGGAATTTCCATTCAAAATCCATCAGCTGGTCCACACGCGGGCGCACGAACGTCCAGCGGACCATCATATAGCACCAAATCATGAAGTAGACTTTCGCGAAGAACCATACGACTCCGGGCACCATGTTCAGGTAGTTGTCGACGAACCCGATGCCGATACAGGGCGGCAGGAACCCGCCGAGGAAGCACGTGGTGGCGAGTGCCGAGTTCGTGATGAGCGCGATGTATTCGGCGAGGTAGAACATGGCGAACGGTGTGCCGTTGTATTCCGTGTGGTAGCCGCCCGTGAGTTCCTGTTCCGCTTCGGCGATGTCGAAGGGAGCGCGGTTCATTTCGGCGGTAGAGGAAATGAAGAACAGGATGAAGGCGATAAAGCCGAGGACCGGAATCTTGAAAATCCACCAGTCAAAGATGGTGCCTTCTTGCCCGAGCGTGATGCTCATGAGGTTCGTGGAACCCGAAATCATCACGACGAACAGCAAAATCATCGCGAACGAGATTTCGTAGCTTATCATCTGGGCGCCGCTACGGAGCGCACCCAGGAGCGAGTACTTGTTGTTGCTGCTCCAGCCGCCGAGCAATATGCCGAGAACGCCAAAGCCGTTCACGGCGATGATGAGCGGGATACCCATCGAGACGTCGGCCACGACGAGGTCGCGGCTGAAGGGAATCAGGGCGCACACGATGAACGGCGCGATAAGCACGATGAGCGGGGCGAGGTAGAACATGAGCTTGTCTGCACCGCTCGGGGCATAGACTTCCTTGAAGAGCATCTTGATCACGTCGGCGATGGTCTGCAGGGTACCGTGCCAGCCGAGGCGCATGGGGCCCAAACGGCATTGCACGTGGGCGCAGACCTTGCGTTCCATGTAGATGAGGATGGGGGCCGAACCGATGTTGACGGCGCACACCGCGATGATGCATATCAGGGCGTTCACCAGGAAGGCGACGACGCTGTTGAGCGTATCGCTCTGGAAACTAGCCGGCAAGAATTCCGTAATGCGCGGAACCATGTCGCGCACGAAATCGCCGATGGGGTTTGTGACTGAAGGTACAAACATAGATTACCTGTCAATTTCCGGAATGACGGGGTCAAGGGTTGCCATGATGGTCACGAGGTCCGATATCTTGTGGCCCTGCGCCATCTTGTTGAGTGCCGCGATGTGCGGGAAGCTGGGGCCGCGCGTGTGGATGCGGTACGGCTTCTCGCCGGTCGTTGCCGCCACGACGTAGGTGGCGTAGAGTCCCTTGGCGGTCTCGATTTCGCTGTAGTAGCGCCCGACAGGGAGACGTACGGGCTTTTCCTTGCTGCGCCACGGGCCTTCGGGGAACTTCTCGACGCACTGGCGCAGGATTTTCATGGATTCGTGTATCTCGGCGATGCGAATCTTGTAGCGGTCGTAGCAGTCGCCGTTTTGGAATACGGGGATATTGAAGTCGAGCTGGTCGTAAATGCTGTAGGGGTTCGCGCGGCGCACGTCGAATTCTACACCGCTCGCGCGCAACACCGGGCCAGAACATCCGTAGGCGATGGCGTCTTCCTTGGAAAGAATACCGATGCCAACGCTGCGTTCCAGCACGATGATGTTCTTGGAAAGGAAGCGTTCGTAGTCGCGCATGGCGTCTTCGAGGTGGTCGAGGAACGCCTTTACGCGCGGGATGAACGTCTCGGGCACGTCGTAGCGGCTTCCGCCCGGCCTGAAGAAGTTCGTGGTAAGGCGCGAGCCTGTGACTTCTTCCAGGATGTCGTGAATCATCTCGCGTTCCTTGAAGCCGAACAGCAGGCAGGTTTGCCCGCCGAGGTCGCCGCCGAAGCAGCCGAAGAACACGAGGTGGCTTGCGATGCGGCCCAGTTCCTGGAGCATCACGCGGATGTATTCGCCTCTTTCGGGGACGCCCACGTTCATGCCCTTTTCGAGCGCGATGACAACGCCCAGGTTGTTCTGGATGGCGGTGAGGTAGTCCTGGCGGTCGCTAAGCGCGATGTACTGCAGGTAGCTCATCGATTCCGCCTGCTTTTCCATGCCGCGGTGGATGTAGCCAAAATGCGGTACGAGCTCTACGATGGTCTCGCCGTCCATGCGCAGCGTAAGCCTGAGAGCGCCGTGCGTACTCGGGTGCTGCGGACCCATGTTGATAAAGAATTCTTCCGTATTCGTTTCGCGCTGGATACGGAATCCTGGAGGCAGGTTCGAGAAGAGCGGTTGACTCATACGGGCCTCCTGATCATTTCGGGGTGGGTGAAGTCCTTACGCAGCGGGAAGCCGACGAAATCCTTGTCGAGGAAGATGCGGCGCTGGTCCGGGTGGCCTTCGAAATTGATGCCGAACATGTCGTAAACCTCGCGTTCCTTGAATTCTGCAGCGGGGTAGAGGTGGCTGATGGTTGGGACGTTCCCGAGGAGCGAGGTTGCACGCTTTTCTTCGGGAATGTTGAAGTCCTTCTTGATTTGCACGCAGAAGAACACCTTGTGCCCGAGTTCCAGGCTGCGCAACTGCGTCACCATGTCGAAGTGGTCGTCGTAGTCGATGGCGGTCACGTCGATAAGGTAGTTCATCTTGAATTCGGGGTCGTTCTTCACGTATTCTACGGCACCAAGGTAGTCCTTCACGTCTATCATCACTTCGAGCGGGCGGTCGGCGGGCATGGCGGCAACCACGTCTTCGACGGGGTCTTCGCTGTGCGTGTGTACGGTGATGTCCGGGAATTTTGCCTTCAGCTTCTTGTAGATGTCAATCTGGTTCATCCCGAAGCGCTTGCAGGCAACGCGCTCGACTTCGGGGAATTCTTCTTTTTTGACGCGGATAGGCTTGTAGGGGCTCTTGTAGTCGGGATTTTCTTCCTTGAACTTGGCGCGGGCCTCGGCCATCTCCTCGTCCTTCATCTCTTCGAGGGCGGCCCAAGTCTTAGCGGCCTCGCGGTAGCGGTCCATGGTGGACACGTCTTTGGGGCGTCCTTCGTGCCACGGGTGGCGGCACGTTTCCTTCAGAATCTTTTCGCGCAGGGTGAGGAGCCCGTGGAACAGCGCTTCGGGGCGGGGCGGGCAGCCGGGGACGAACACGTCGACCGGGATGAGGTTCTGCGCGCCGCGTACGACGGAGTAGTTGTCGTAGATGAACGGCCCGCCGCTAATGGTGCAGGCGCCCATCGCTATCACGTACTTGGGGCCGGGAATCTGTTCCCAGAGCATCTGGATGGCCGGGGCCATACGGCGTGTAATCGTTCCCGCCAAAATGAAAAGGTCCGCCTGCCTGGGCGACGAGCGGAACACTTCACTGCCGAAGCGGGCAATATCGTAACGGGCCATGGAACTGCTCATCATCTCGATGGCGCAGCAGCTGGTGCCGTAAGTGAGCGGCCAAATGGAGTTTGCACGGGCCCAGTTGACGACATAGTCTATAGCGTTCACTACGTACTTGCCGCCCGGTATCGGGTCCAGAATCTTGGGGGCTAAATTGACTATTCCCATTTGAGAATTCCTTTTTTCCAGGCGTAGGCGAGGCCTGAGACGAGTATAGCCATGAATATCGCGAGGTCGATGATGACAATCGCGGGGGAGAGCCCCGCCTGTCCGGTAACAATCTGCTTGAAGTACATCATGACGGGAAACAGGAAGAGGGCTTCGATGTCGAAGACGAGGAACAAAAGCGCGAACAGGTAGTAGCCGACCTTGAACTGGATTCGGGCGTTACCGATGGTTTCCATGCCGCATTCGTAGGGCGCCATCTTGTTCTTGGTGTTCTTGGTGCGGTAGCCGAGCAAAAGTCCTGTGACGGTCGCCGCTGCCGCGATGAACGCGCCCAGGAATAGGAAGATTGATAATATGATGTATTCTGACATTCTCTCGTCTCTCGTCTGTAGGGCGAAGCCCGTTTTCTCGTCTAATAAAAGTTTTGCAGCTCCTGTATAGTTCCGAACAGCGTGTTGCCGATCTGGAATCGGTCGAGCACGTGTTTGAGCAAGTCCTTGAATTCGTCGATGGTGGCCGACGACATGGCGTCGAGTTTCTCTTGGATGGTATTGACGAAACCGTAGCGGACGGGCTTGGATTTCATGTCCTGGATAGTGTTGCTCCAGTCCTGGAGCATCTTGTCGGTGTCAAGCCTTGCGATAATGTAGCGGATTGTGGAAAGCAGTTCCTGCAAAAAGTGCACGAGGAAGATTTCCTCCTGCAAAATACCCCAGCGCTTGTCCTTGGAATACAGCGTGGCATAGTCGGCCTTGCCGTAGAAGATGGCCGCCTGCGCATACTCGAGACACGTGGTGATGAGGTGCTCGTAGCGCCTGACTTCTTGGCTCAGGTTCTGGTACCAGATGGAATTGGATCCGCCGCTCGACTTGTTGTCGGACGTGTCGCTCGGCAACAGCGCCCTGAACGCATAGTACACCTCTTCGTAATAGCGGTTGCGCATGCGGCAGTTGAAGGCGCGGTTCTTGAGCGTATAGTCGCTGTGGTGTAGCGGGGTAATCATGCCTTGGTCACCTCCCGTACTCCGCTGATTTTATGAATCTTGTTCACCATGCTGTCCACCTGCTCCTTGCGGAATGCCTTGAATTCCATGCGGATCCTTCCCGAGGCCTCGTTGCTTGCCACGCTCATGCGTTCCAGGTTCAGCCCGGCGTTCTTGAGTTCCTGCAATATGTCGAGGGTGATGTTCTTGCGGTTGTCGGTCACTATAGTGAGGTGCGTCGTGAAGGGCTTCGATACGTCGGCGCTCCATTCCACGGGCAACTGCTGTTCTGCAGGGAAGTCCTTGAGGCAGGGGCAGTTGATGTTGTGGACCTCGATGCCTATTTGCGGGCGCATCACGCCGACAATCTTGTCGCCGGGCACGGGACCGCAGCATGTGGCAAAGTGAATCACGAGACTCGTTTCTTGCCCGATAATCAGGGGCATGTCGTCGGTGACGATACCCTTCTTGTCTTTCCCGAACGTGGGGAAGAATCGGAGCGCGGAACGGTCCTTCGTGTCGATGTCCTCGCCAGTCAAAAAGCGGTGGACGTCCTGCAGCGGGAGTTCGCCCTGGCCGATACGTTCGTAGAAGTCGTCCAGGTTCATGGTCCCGAAGTACTTGTTGATTTCTTCTTCCTTCGGGCGCTTCTCCTTCTCGATCTTGGCCATCCTGAGTTCGCGCGTCCAGATTTCCTTGCCGAGGTCCAGCGACTGCTGGATGATGCTTGTCTTCATCCACTTGCGCAGTTCCTGCTTGGCCTTGACCGTCTTGACCATGTCCAGCCATTCGGGACTGGGCTCCTGGGCCGGGCTCTTCAAAATCTGGATGGTCGCGCCGTGCTGGATGGGCTTGTCGAGGCTCACCACTTCTTCGTTGATGCGGGCGCCAATGCAGTGCAGCCCGAGTTCCGTATGGACGGCGAAGGCGAAGTCGAGCACGATAGCCCCTTCGGGCAGTTCGATGGAGGCACCCTTCGGCGTAAATACAGTCATGCCCTCGGGCTTAAGGTCCACCTTCAAGAAGTCGAGGTATTCCTTGGAGTCCGAGATTTCGGACTGCAACTTGACCATGTGGTCGAGCCAGGCGAGCTCCTCGCCCTCGTGCTGGGTTTCCATCTTGTAGGCCCAGTGCGCGGCGAATCCCTTCTCGGCGGTCAGGTCCATGTCCTTGGTACGAATCTGGACTTCCACCATCTTGTTCTCGGGACCGATGACCGTGGTGTGGATGCTCTGGTACAGGTTCGGCTTGGGGGTGGCGATGTAGTCCTTGAATCGGCTCTGGAGCGGCGTCCACAGGTTGTGGACGTAGCCGAGCGCTAGGTAGCATTCGGGAATCGTCTCCACGATGATGCGGATGGCGAAGATGTCGAAAATGTCCTCGAACTGGCAGTCTCGGCTGAGCATCTTGTTGTAGATGCTGTAGATGTTCTTGGTGCGCCCTTGGATGGTGCAGTCGAAGTCTTCGAGCGCCATCTTGATCTGGAGCGGGCCTATGACGGACTGCACGTATTTTTCGCGCTTGTCCTTTCCCTCGATGAGGGCGTCCACGAGCTTCTGGTACTCGACCGGGTTCACGTACTTGAAACTGAGGTCCTCGAGTTCCGTCTTGAGCTTGTACAAGCCGAAGCGGTGGGTGAGGGGGACGTAAATGTCGAGCGTTTCCTGGGCAATCTGCTTGCACTTCTCGGGCCTCATGTATTGCATGGTGCGCATGTTGTGGATGCGGTCGGCAATCTTGATCATGATGACCCGCGGGTCTTTGGCCATGGCGGTAATGAGCTTGCGGTAGGTACCGGCCTTTTGTGCGGTCTTGCTCGCCTCTTGGACGGCGGTAATCTTCGTGACCGCGTCCACCATGAAGGCGGTGTCCTCTCCGAATTTCTCGGAAATCTCCTTGAGGGTATGCGGAGTGTCTTCCACGACGTCGTGGAGCAGTCCGGCGAGCACGGTTGCCTGGTCCTGCTTCAGGTCGGCCAGGATCTTGGCGACTTCGTAGGGGTGCTCGGTATAGGGCATGCCGCTCTTGCGGTATTGTCCGTCATGTGCATCGGCGATAAAGGCAACAGCTCTCTTAAGAATCCCTTCGTCCAGCTTGGGATTCTTTTTCAGAAGCACGCTTACGATGTGCTCCTCGTTTGTTGTAAGATTGAGCGTTTCCATCAGCTATAATTTATTATATAAATTGGCCTTAAATGGCGCGAATTTGCAGAAATAATCCAAAAATAAAGATATAAAAAGATTTACCTTCCGCGATTGTTGTAAAAAAACACAACGAAAACTTACTCTCTAGGCCAAAATATTCCAAAGAAGAACTATTTTTTATTATACCTATTGGATGCCGAATTCACGGCAACTATACAGGGGTTGGTTATGAAATCGATGAAATATATTGTGCCGATGGCGGGCATCGCCTTCGGTATATGGGCGTGTGGCGGTGAAACTACCGCTTCCACAGAGTGTCAAACAGAAGAATGTCTCCTGGAGCAAGCCGGCAATTTCGATGCCGACTCGGCCAACAAGGCTCTCCAGGATTCTATCGACAGAGCGAATCAGGGCGGATCCGAAATGAGTTCCAAATCGCTTCCGTGGAGCTCTGCGGACGGCCTGCCGGCCAGTTCCGCTACGCTTCCGCCGGAGAGTTCGGGCGCAGCCGATCTTCCTGTTTCCAGCGGCATCGTCGCGGGAAGTTCGAGTTCGGAAATCGTCCCGGTTTCCAGTGGACATATCGGGAGAAGTTCGAGCTCGAGAGTCAGGTCGTCGTCTAGCGGACATCACAGGAGCAGCTCCAGTTCCGAAGTCGCCCTGGAGTCTAGCAGCAGCGTCGTCGGGCCGGTCGAGCCTTCCGCCGACTTTGTGGAAGACCACCGCAGCGAATGCCAGATTGGTAATATCCCGACGAGCGTGAACAACGCGAAGCTCCCGGACCCGTTTATGGGCCTCAACGGCAAGAGAATTTCCTCGAAGGCGGAATGGAAGTGCCGTCGCGAAGAAATCGGCGCGATGTACGAAAAGCTCATGTTCGGCGAGAAACCGCGTAATCCTGAAAAGGTCGAAGGCTCTTACTCCGGCGGAAAGCTCACTATCAAGGTGACCGACAAGGGCAAATCCGGCTCGTTCTCCGTGAAGATCAGCAACGCGGGTACCAAGGACAAACCGAAGCCGGCCCTCATCGGGTTTGGCGGCGGCATGATGGGCGGCGGCTGCGGAAGCCTCGGCAATTCCACCAACGGCCTCGATATCGCCATGATTACCTTCAACCCGGACGATGTCGCTCCTGAAAGCGGTGGCGGCATGTTCTTCCAGCTCTACAATGGTGGCCAGGGTACCATCATCGCATGGGCCTGGGGGGTCAGCCGTATCATCGACGCTCTCGAAAAGACTCCTGAAGCCGGTATCGATGTGCACCATCTCGCCATGACGGGTTGCTCTCGCTGGGGCAAGGGCACGCTTGCGGTCGGCGCATTCGACGAACGTATCGCCCTTACCATCCCGCAGGAATCCGGTTCCGGTGGCGCCTCCCTCTGGCGCGTCGGTGCCCAGGTCAACAGGCAGAAGGGTAAGCAGTTCGTGCAGGGCCTGAACAGCGCCGGTACCGAAGGCAAGTGGATGATTTCCTCCTTCAAGAACTATGACGGCAAGGAAAATACGCTCCCGTTCGACCAGCACATGCTCGTGAGCATGGTTGCACCGCGTGCGCTCCTCATCATCGATAACGCTGGCCAGGAATGGCTTGGCGAAGTGCCGTCGAACTACTGCGGCCAGGCTTCTCTCGAAACCTACAAGGCTCTCGGCGTGACGGAAAACTACACCTACAGCCAGGAAGGCGGCCACGGTCACTGCCAGCTCCCGAACGGCCAATTTGACGAAGTGAAGGACTTCATGAACAAGTTCCTGCTCGGCAAGGACGCCAATACGGGTAAGATTGACTACTCCAAGAATACTCAGACCATCAACTTTAGCAAGTCGGAGTGGATTGATTGGGAAACGCCTAAACTCAACTAAACTCCTCGAAATGGGTTATAGGCAGAAGGACCGGCGCGAGCCGGTCCTTCGTTTTTTTGCACAAAACTTGGAAGTTTTTTATTTTGGGTAGAATTAAAGGGTCGCCTGGAAGTTATGGAATTTCTCGAGGAGTTCGCCATAGGTCTTGGTGGCTTCGAGCTGCGGGAACTGGGCCACGATGGAGTCCGGTGCGCAGAAGAAGCAGCCCTTGTCGGCCTGCTTGAGCATGCCCGTGTCGTTGAAGGAATCGCCGCTCGCGAACACCTTGAAGTTCAGGTCCTGCAGGTGCTTCACGACCTTCGTTTTCTGGTCGGTGAGGCGCAGGTGGTAACCCTTGATCATGTCGTTTTCGACTTCCAGATTGTGGCAGAAGATCGTCGGGAATCCGAGATTCTTCATGATGGGGTAGGCGAATTCCTGGAACGTGTCCGAAAGAATAATCACCTGGGCTTCGTCGCGGAGCTGGTCCATAAAGTCGCGGGCGCCGTCAAGCAAGCCGAGGTTTGCAATCACGTTCTGGATGTCCGAGAGCTTGATGTTTTCGCGGTCGAGAATCGCGATGCGGCCCTTCATGAGCACGTCGTAGTCGGGAATGTCGCGTGTGGTAAGGCGCAGGTCCTTGATGCCCGTCTTTTCGGCGACGGCAATCCAGATTTCGGGGGCTAGGACCCCTTCAAGGTCCAGGGTAACGACACATTGCTTAGTAAACATAATTAGTAATCAGTGGTTAGTGGCTAGGAGAAGACTAGTTTCTCTCGTCTCTCGTCTCTCGTCTCTCGTCTATGATTGTTTTTAAATCATTTACGGTGATTGTGTATTTGGTGCGGCAGAAGTCGCAGATGACTTCCAAGTCCCTGCCTTCTTTCATGAGGTCTTTGAGGTCGGCCGTCTTGAGCGTGGCAAGCGTTGCCACCATGCGCTCGTGGCTGCAGGGGCAGTAGGCCTTCGGGTCGATTTCTCGGACGATGTCGATGTCGTAGGGCCCACGTAGCTGGTCCAGGAGTTCGTCGAGGTCGAAGCCTTCGGACTTGTACAGCTCGGGGAATTTCGGGAGGTTCAGCACGATCTGCTCGAGGATGGCGATGTCCTTTTCTTCGAGGTCGGGGAACGCTTCCACGTAGAATCCGGCGGCATAGTCGAGCTTGCTCGGGTCGCTCGCGTTGAAGCGGGCTTCGATGCCCACCGCGGAGCGTGTCTGCTCGGATTGCAGCAGGTAGTAGGCGAGGTTCTGGCCCATCGATACGGAGGCCGCCTCGATGATGCTTTCGTGGATGCGCTTGCCGTGCTCGTCGAGCTTGATGACGCTGATGTTTTGCGGCACGAGCGCCGGTTCGTTGGCGCCGATGGCCTGGAGCTCGTCCTGCGGAATCATTGCGCGCACGAGTCCCATCGGGGTCGAATCGGACTGAATCTTCGTGATTTCACCGCCGAAGGTGGTGGAGAACGTCACGGTTCCCGGGAACTTGAGCGAGGCGCTCAGGAAAATGCTTGCGATGGAGTTCTCTGCCAACAGCTTGAGGGCGTAGCCCTTCGCGCCGTGGAAGGCTCCGATTTCGTTCATGGTGGCGGTCAGGTCGACGGCGATAAGACGGAAGGGAGTCTTTTGGCCGGTCGCCCGGATGATTCTATCCTTGAAATTCATGGCCCAAATGTAGAAATTAATTCTACCTTGCGACGACCTGCTTGCGGATGCGGTCTGCCGTTTCGGTGTCGGTCATGCTGGCGAGAGTCGCAAGAGCGAATTCCTCGGCGGTTCCTGCGCCACGGCTCGTGATGATGTTCCCGTCGACAACCACCCGGTCTTCCGAAAATTCTCGGCATACAAGCTCCCCTTCACGGCCGGGGAAGCATGTGCAGCGGCGGTCAATGAGGAGCCCGGCCTTCGAAAGAACGAGCGGTGCGGCACAGATGGCGAAAATCCACTTGTCCGCATCGTTCATGGCGCATACGGCCTTCTCGACATCGGCGGATGCGGCGAGGTTCTTTACGCCGGGCCCGCCACCGGGCAAGAAAATCCCGTCGAAGTCGGCGAGGTTTGCCTGGCCTATCGTCGTGCTTGCCTGGACCGGGAGTCCGTGCGCTCCGGTGACATCCGTGGAGCCCTTGATGGATGCCGTGACGATTTCGCAGCCTCCGCGCTGCCACAGGTCGAATGGGACGACGAATTCAGTTTCTTCGAAACCATCTGCCAGGAGTGCAAGAATTTTCATAGGGATTCCTTTTTTTATATTTGTGAAAGAATATAGGAGGATTAGGCCAATGCTTAACAAGATAGCATATTTTTTGTTTTTCCTGATGGTCCTGCTTGCCGCATGCGGCGACAGTGGGAGTTCTTCGTTTGAAGAGCTGGAACAGGGGGCCGATGTCGACTCCAGTGCCGATGGTACGGACCTGTCCTCGGGGGCGCTGAGTTCTGGGGGAAAAATGTCCAGCAGTTCAAGTAGTGCCTGGTCCAAGAAAGATACGTTGTTTTATATCGATAAAATCTGCTACAATCGTGTAGATGGGCAGCATTCTCTTCAAGTGCGTTTCAAGACGGATATCGCCCAGACAAATGATGTCTACGTGTATTCGTTCTATAATTTTTCCGGAATGAAAGAAGGCCGATCTTGCGGATTTTCGGTGACTACGAGTTATGTGTATCTGACGGATAGTGTTAGCGAAAAAGGGTGGTTCAACGTAAACCTTGAACTCAAAGATATGAACCTTTATTCGGACAGAGAAAGCGAAACTCCTGGGGTTGCTGACTTTCATGTAATTTTCCTTAAGCCTGTTGCAGAAGATATCCATTATATAAAGGTTCCCATTGGATACAAAACCGAGATAAACGAATGTTTCGAGGTAGATTCTCTCGTTACCTTGTCCGATACGGCTAAGATTACGAAATTCAGAAGGTATGACTATTCTGATTCGTCCAGTATGGCGAAAGCGGATACGTTCCCGACATTGGATTCATTGAAAAAAGCCGGGTGTTATGATACGGAACGTTATTGCCAGGGAAGAAGAACGCATTACATTGACGAGTTGTCCAAGTACATTTATTGTTATTCGGGAACCTGTTCCGACGAACCCGTAAGCTACCCCGAAGTTTCGGATTATGTGATGCCGGCAGAAATGCCAATCGAGGGCTCGTTTACCGATCCGCGTGACGGAACGGTTTACCCGACGGTCACAATCGGCATGAACGTCTGGTTTGCGAAAAATCTGAACTATGCCGATTCCGTCAAGTATCCGAACCTTGCTGGGCATTCCTGGTGCTACAATAACGACGAAATGTATTGCGACAAGTTTGGACGCCTTTATGATTGGGCGGGCGCATTGAATCTGCCTGAAGCGTACAACGATAGCGCGCTGAAGCGGATGGAGTGGTATCAGGGCATTTGTCCAGAAGGCTGGCATGTCTCTACGGCGGAAGAATTTTCCAATATATGGCAATACTCGTCTCCATTAGTCAGTTATGACTGGATATATGTGGCGCGAGATGCGAATATCTGGGATAACCTGAAAATGACGGAGCACAACAATAAAACGGGATTCTCGGTCATGCCGGGTGGTTACCGTACCGAAAATGGCGAATATAAGGGCGTCGGACAGGAAACGACCATCCTTGTTACGGGAATGGTTGATGCCATTGTAGATGACAGGAGCCCTTCCAGCAACAATTTATGGCGGATCAAAAATACAGACACGAACGGTTTTAACGAGGGCGGCTCAAAAAAACGTGCCGCATCGTATATCCGCTGCGTCAAGGGCGTTGGAATTGCCGATGCACGTCCCTATGTGGTCCAGTCCCCTTGATTTTTTGGGGCTTGTAATTATGAAATTTGTATATTGGAGAGTGTAAAACTATAAAAGGGTTACCTATGAAGTTCTATAGCGCTATGTTTCTTGCCGCATCTCTTGCCTTGATGGCCTGCGGTGACGACAGTTCTTCTTCCGGTCCGGCCGACGAAACCGGTTCTTCCGCAAAGGAAACGACGTCTTCGTCTTCCACGGACAAGCCGAAATCTTCCGATGACGGCTCCGCCAAATATGATTGTACTGTGAGCGGTGGCGTGAAGGTTCTGTATCCTGCTGGCGGCGAAGAATTCAAGATGGGTGACACCATCACCGTTATTTACGGTTCCGACGTTCAGGGTTCCGGTTACCGCTTCGCTTTCAAGGTGGATGAAGCTGATGCCGGCATGGACATGTTCAAGGGCTCCGTTGGTCCGGAATCTCCGGACGGAAAGACCTGCTACGAGCAGAAGGTCGTGCTTTCGGATGACTATGCCGAACCGTCGGACGAGGCTATTATCCGCGTGATTCCGTACGAACGCCAGAACAAGGGCGCCAATTCCGGGACCTTCAAGGTCAAGGAGTAATGAACCTCCGTTTCGACGACAATAGTATCACCGTGGCCATCGTAGGCTGCGGTGGTTTTATCGGTAGCCATCTGCTCGACGCCGTGCTGGAACGTACCCGCTGGCGCGTATTTGGCGTGGATCTCGATTTCTACAGGCTGCAGCACCGCCTGAATGACGAACGGTGCGAGTTCCTGTGTGCCGATCTTGCCGAACCTTCTGTCGTGGAACGCATTGCGCAGTTCCCGCTCGTGGTGAACTTGGCGGCCATCTGCACGCCGAGCCGCTACATGGGGGAGGCGTGCGAGGTTATCCGCAGCAACTACGACCATCCTGCGGCTTTGGCCACGGCCTGCGCGAAGAGCGGCTCGTGGCTTGTCCATTTTTCGACTTCCGAAATTTACGGACGTACGGCGCCGGATTCCGGTGAACTGGAAGAAGATTCGACGCCTGCCGTGTTCGGGCCCGTTACCGCGAGCCGCTGGAGTTACGCGACCGCGAAACTCCTGGCGGAACGCTTTATCGCAGGATTGCCGGATCTCAAGTGGACTGTTGTCCGCCCGTTCAATTTTGTCGGACCGTACATGGACTTTATGCCGGGCGTGGACGGCGAGGGAATCCCGCGGGTGCTCGCGAACTTTTCGACTGCCCTGTTGCGGGGCGAACCCTTGAAGCTCGTGAACGGCGGCAAGGCTAAGCGCTGCTTTACCAGCGTACACGATGCGGTAGACTTCTTGTTTGCGCTTTTTGCCGCTGGAGGTGCTGCCGCGATGGACGCTGGCTCTGGAACGGCGCCGGGAGTATTTTCGCAGGCGTTCAATGTCGGGAACGTAGAGAACGAGGTTAGCATCGCGGAACTGGCCGGCAAGATGCGTTCGATTTTCGCGAAGGTGCGCGGGGTCGATGTCTCGACTCTGCCGGAACCGCAGGTGGTTTCGGGCGAGGAATATTACGGCGCGGGTTACGACGATTCGATGCGTCGCATGCCCTCGGTCGCGAAGGCTGAACGTCTGGTCGGCTTCAAGGCGCGCATTCCGCTCGAGGTTGCTCTCGAAGAATCGCTCTCCTGGTTCGTGAAGCACTACGACACCGGCGCGTCATCCTGAGTTGATTATTGATGCGTCCTGATTACTTTATCTTTGTTCCCGCCTATAATGTCTCGCAGACTCTTGCAGATGTGCTGGGACGTATTGCGCCCGCAGTCATGGAACGCGCCCAAGTGCTTGTGATTGAAGACGGCTCAAAGGATGATACCCGCGGGGCGTATGATACGTTTGTCGCGGGGAAGGCTTGCGCGGACCGTCTGCATTACGAGTGCTTCGAGAAGAATAGCGGTTACGGCGCGGTCGTCAAGCGCGGAATTGCTGCTGGCCTGGAATCGGGCGCGAAGTATATCGCGTGCCTGCATGGCGACGCTCAGTACCCGGCCGAACAGCTGGGTGAGTTTTTTGCAGCGCTTGAAAGTGAAGCGCATGGTATGCCTGCGGATGGCAAGATGCTTGCCCTTGTCCAAGGCTCCCGTCACGCTGTCGCGGGTGGTGCGAAAGCCGGCAACATGCCCTTGTACAAGCGCCTCGGCGGCGCGTTCCTCACCGCGCTCGAAAACCTCGCGTTCAAGCAGAAGCTTACGGACCGCCACAGCGGTTTTATCGTTTACAACGCAGAATTCCTGAAGACGCTTGACCTCGAAAAACTGAGCCCGAGTTTCGATATCGATTTGGAAATCATTTCCATTGCCGATGCCCGCGGGTATAGGTTGTCGGAACTCCCGATACCTACGCGCTATGCCGGCGAGAAGTCCAACCTGAACGTCGTCACCTACGGCCTGCGCGTCTTGCGGCAGGTCATTCGCAGGTTCTTTCGCTAGTAACTAGGCGTTGCCGTGGTGCTTGTCGTGGTTGGGGCAACCGCAACCGCCCTGGCCGTCGCAGTTTTCTTTTTTACCTTCGCCGCCGCATTCGCATTCGTGGCCTTCTTCGCCACACTTGCATTCGCCGTCGCCTTTGCCGCCACAGCAGCAGTGGCCCTGCGGGTTCAGCTCTTCTTCGGTGGCTTCGCGCACGCTCACGACTTCGATGGCGAAGTTCAGGTTCTTGCCAGCGAGTTCGTGGTTCGCGTCGATCACGGCCTTGTCGCCCGCGACAGACTTCACGCGGATGGGCATCGGGCCCATGGGCGTCTGTGCGTAGAACATCATGCCCACTTCCACCTTGTCGACACCCTGGAACACGTCCACCGGGACTTCCTGCGTCATGCGCTCGTCGTATTCGCCGTAGCCTTCGGCGGGGATGACCTTCACGTCGAACTTGTCGCCGACTTCGTGACCGACCATCGCGTTTTCGAGACCCACGACGATCATGTGGGCGCCCTGGATGTACTGGAGCGGTTCGCGGCCTTCGGAGGAATCGATAACGGCTCCTTCGTCGGAGGTGAGGGTGTAGTGCATCTGGACTACGGTCTTGTCGGCGATTTTCATGATTTTTCCTTGTATGGAGGGATTTAAAAGTGGGCTAAATATAAAAAAAGCCTCTCCGCTCGAGGGATATTCCAACTTGGAATAATGGTGTCTTGGGTTGTTTCTTATGATAATGTTTTTATTTGATTACATTCATGAAGACGTATTATCAAAAACTACCCTCAGGGTAAAGGAGAATCAATGGATTATAGGAAATTGGCCGTTCTCGGCTCCGCAATGGCGTTTGGCCTTTATCTGTCCGCCTGTGGTGACGACAGCAGCAGTGGCCCTGCCGGTGATGAAGGTAAGAAAACAGAAGGCAATAGCGAAGGCGGAGATATCCTTCTGCCCGATGTTTCTGGTGAAGGCTGTGATTTCAAGATTGAAGACAAGGTCTGGAGCTATGCAATCAACGTGGGTGTGGAAGGGCTCGACAACAAGACATACCGCTTCTACACGTATGGCGAAAATGGTTCCACGGATTCCACGGTAACCGTCACTAAGGGAAGCACCGCTTCTACGGCCTGCGCATTCATTGATGGTGATAAAACGGAAACCGAAAGTGAGTCCGGCCGTCATGTGGAATTTGTCGAGTGCAAGGACGGTGCCATGTACACGACAAATGTGGAAGAAAATAATTACCAGTCGGAAACCCGTGAAAGTGCCTTCGAAACGGTCATGAACCACTGCAAGAGCGTGAACAACTATGACAAGGATGATATCAAGGACCTTATCGATTCAGCCTTGAAGTCTTCCGATAGCAGTGGCGACAATGGCGATGACCCGGATGAACCGGAGGTTAATTCTTCGTCCAGCCAGGTCTCGGAACCGGAAGATGATTCCTCGTCCAGCATTTCTGCCGAAGTCAAGTGCGATTTCTCTAAGGATGACGATGTCTGGAATGTCTCCATAGCTGGCGTTTCGAATATGACCATTGAATGGACCGATAAGGGCGCCGTGATGGTGACAAAGACGGACATGCAGATGGCCGAACTGTGCGAAACGATGGCTCCGTCGATGAACGAGGATGGCGTGGAAGCCTCGTGCGACGGCTCGGTCCTTGTAATGAAGGATTCCAACGAACTAGCCGGTGCGACGAGAGACGAAATGTACGAAGAATTCTCGGCTATGTGTTCTGCCGAGTAGTCTAAAGCGATAGTTAACCTTTCTTGCGGTCTTTCCAGACGCTCTCGTTGAAGAGCTGTCCTTCGGAAAGGCCGTATTTTTCTTCTACGCCGGCGAGGCGGATGGCTTCGTCGATGGAAACCTTCCCGCGGATGGCCTGCGTGTAGATGAGCGCCTTGCGGTGGACCGTTTCGGCGTCTTCCTGGAGCATCTCGAGGCGGAAGTGGTTCACTCCGGCCTTTTGCAGTTCGGGCAGCAACTTGAGCGCGGACTGCGGCTTGCCTACGAACAGCGTGTTGCGGCATTCCGCGTCGCTCTGCAAAAAGTGACGTTCGCCCTTGTGGTCCAAAATTTCGACCTTGTGCTGGGTGCAAATCTTGCCGCATTCGGGGAACCGCCTGCCGGTTGTAAGCGCGCGGGCGAATGCGCAGTATTCGGAATGGAACGCGGGCATGTACTGGTGGAGCGTGAGTTCCATGCGGCTGCCGTCAATATCGCCCAGCAGGTCGAAAAGCTGCGTGGAGTTCAGGTCCCACGAGGGGTGTAGCGTCTGTAGCCCCTGCGACAGGAGCCAGTCGTAGCTCAGTGAATTCGCGGCGTTCAGGCTGTAGTCGCCGGTGAGCGGGATGCCGCTTTCCTTGAGGATGGAGAGTGCACCGAGGTTACGGACCAGCGCAAAGTCGGGGCATAGCCGCAGGATGTTCTTGAGGTAATGGCTTTCGCCCGGCTTGTGGATGCGGAGCGTGGCCATGCCTGCCTTGAAACCGAGTTCGCGGATTTGCTCGAGCGACTCGTCGTATTTTACGCCCCAGTCAAAGTCCATGATGACGTTGTCGATGTCGAGGTTTTCGAGGGCGGTAATCTGCTCGGGACTGCGGACAAGGACGGAGATGACGGGACGCGCGTTTGCTGCGTTGCCGGTCGTGGACTGCGCGGCGGCCTTGCCAAACTTTACGCTGTTGAGGAGGGCGCGGCCCTTGATGGCGCTCGGGTTCAGTTCCTTCCATTCGCAGCGCTTTGCATCGAGTTGCTCGATGGCCTTCTGGCGTAACGTGCGCAGGAGTTTGCCCGGAATGAATGCTCCACGCTCAACGTTGACTTCAAGATTCTTGAGACTGTAGGCGGTCGCGCTCAGCCCCGAAAGTTCCTTCTGTGCGAGGTCGCGCAGTTTATCGTTTCCGGCAGCATTCCTTGCGGCTTCCAGTGCTGTGTCGTTTTCGACTTCGACGCGGTTGCGCGGCACGTCGTAGACGGCGAGCTTGAGCAAACCGCCGATATTCCCCGAAAGCTCCATGTTCACGGGGATGCGCTTTGCTTGCTCGCGGTCGGTAAACGTCTTGCGTAATTCCTTTTCCAATGCGGGCGAGTCGTTGCGGTAAACCTTCATGCCTATAGCAATCTGGCGCGTATCGAAGTCGCGCCCGAATTCGAGCCGCAGGTACTTCGGGTCGCCGCGCTTGGTGTGGGGAAGGTGCGCTTCTTGCGATGCATATAGGCGGCTGCCGATACTTACGCCGAGGGCCGCATTTTCGAACAAAATGCCGTCACCTGGCCGCGGTCCCATTCCCGCGGCAAAATCGTCAGCCAACATGTCGTCGAGCCCGACAATTACCTGCCCGCGTTCCACCTTCGCGACCGTTCCGAGGAACAGCCCGTGATGGTTGCTGAACGTACCATCCACAAGTTCCTGGTGGTTGTCACCGTCGAGCCAACCCGCGCGCAGGCCGCGGCTGAACAGGACTTCAAGCGGTTCCAAGTCTTTGCCGTCGAGCGGGATGCGGTTCAACGCCTTGCGGTAGGCCTTCGCGACTGCCGCCACGTACTCGGGGCTCTTGAGGCGGCCTTCCACCTTCAGCGAATCTACGCCGATTTCTTCAAGTTCGTTTAACTTCGGGAGGGCGCACAAATCGTGCGGGCTGAACAGGAACTGCGCATCGGTATCGCGGAATTCCTTGCCGTCTACGAATATGCGGTAGGGGA
>Ga0310697_10000346_pt1 | contig 66040 bp, 57 predicted proteins | sample 172DNAGHGlowgp2_FD_203883 | JGI IMG/M metagenome (GOLD analysis project Ga0310697, IMG submission 203883) | Sheep rumen microbial communities from Palmerston North, Manawatu-Wanganui, New Zealand - 1728 DNA GHGlow gp2 (v2) (version 2) | ecosystem: Host-associated > Mammals > Digestive system >...
TTCACGATGGCCTCGCGGTTGGTGATATCCAACTCCTGCACATCCGTGTTAAAATAGGTGTGCTGGCGATTCTCCATCTCCAGCAACTGCATCTCGTTTCCCAATTGGCCGTTACAGCCCGTAATCAGTATGTTCATACAATAATTCTTTTTTTAAACGACAACTTGGACAACTCTGACAACATTATTATTTTGTTTTTAGTTGTTTTAGTTCTTGCCTTGCAAGCCAGCAAAGCTGGAGCGGTCTGAGTTGTCGTCTATCTCATTCAAACTTCAGTCCCTCTTCCTTGTCCTTTTTGTAGTAGTCCGACAGCATACCTATAAACGTCGAAATCTCCTTGACGGCATGCGCCGTGTTCGGCGTCACCTCCTTCTTCTGCAGGCGCAGCATCATCACCCCGTAGAGTGCATTGAAGCACGTCTCAATCTCATTCTCCTCCTTGTCCGCCCCACGGTTGCGCAGCTCCACGATGAACGGCAGCACCTTGTAGTAGGCCGTGTTGTAGAAAGGGAACTTAGGCGACTCCAGCAACTGCGCGTGCAGCTCAATGAGCATCTGCAGCGTCACCTTGTTAATCTGTAGGTGTCCCTGTTCGCGGCAACCCTCCTGGTTCATCATCCTGATGAGGTTGCCAAACCAGTCCACCTCCTCCTCCTTCTGCTCCTCGGTATAGTCAAAGCGGTCCACATATTCGCGGCGGATGCGGCTCAGCGAACAGCCAAACGCCCGTATCGTGTCCTCCACCTGCCACATATAGAGCAGATACTCCGCAATATTCTTCTTTCTAAGTTCCTGTGCAATAAACACCTTGATATAAATTGAAAATTATTAATTGTGAATTGTGAATTGTGAATTATGAATTGTGAATTATGAATTATGAATTGTGAATTATGAATTGTGAATTGCCCTCACCATCGTATCAGGTTCGTCGTCGTACCCAGCAGCATGATGATACTGCCTATGATGACCGCCACGCCAATCACCTGGTTGATGATGCGTATGCCGTTAGTATCAAACTTCATGCGTATCTTATCCACCAGCCATGTCAGTCCCCACCACCACAGCAGGGCGCCGCCCACAATACTGGCAAAGCCCACCAGCATCTCAAACGGATGGTTGGGCAGCACAAAGGCGTACTGGGCATACATAGCCAGGAAGAGGAAGATGATAAGCGGGTTTGAGAAGGTCACCAGGAAAGCCGTCCACGTGTTGTACCACAGCGTTCCTTTCTGCTGCCCTGACTGGTGCATCTTCTTTGTCGGGTCCGTCCGGTAGGTATAGAATCCGAAGCAGAGCAGCAGCACCGAACCTACAATCTGCAGATAGAAGCGGTTCTGGTCGTTGTTGATGAAGTCCATCACGAACGACATGCCGAAGCCGGCAATGCCAGCATAGATGATGTCGCTCACGGCAGCGCCGATGCCCGTAGCCATTCCGTACCACCGTCCTTTGTTCAGTGTGCGCTGCACACACAGGATGCCCACCGGCCCCATAGGCGCCGATGCTATCACCCCAATGAGCATGCCCTTGAAGATGAAATCCAATATGTTTATTGGCACGTGAAACGGCATTGCGACTGCAAAGGTAAGCATTTTCTCGCTAACAAGCAAGAAATCTCGCATGAAATCTGTCGGAGAGGCTCACGAACACCCAACAGACGCTATTCCCATGCCACCAAGTTGCGCGGCAGAGATATTCTCTTAACTCCGCCCCGTGCTCCCCTTTATTTCCTTATCAGCAAGCCCCAACGTCCGGCACTTGTATTACCTTCACGTAATAAAACGCCCATCTTTTGCAGGGCTGCGTGGTCGCGCCAGATGGTTCATGAAGCTACTGACAAAACTACTGACATCCTTTCGCCAGAAATGTATGCATTACCCGTTATCAATTCACATATTTTCTTATGTCTTTCAGATAGTTCTACTGGTGACAAACTAGTGACATGACTGGTGACAGAACTACTGACATCACTACCGACAAAACTACTGTCACTATCACTATCACCATTACTACTGCCATCACTATTGATAAGCCTCCGCCCCATCAACACATCGTATCCTCTCTGAAACGTCACTGTTGTACCGCCGAATTCTGAAGTAACTGTTGGCATAGGTAGTCCTGCGGACTTGATCTTGGATTGAACTTTCTTGAAATCAACCATAACGCTGAACTATTCTTAAACTATATTACAAGTATACGAAAAGTATAGCGTTAATAGTTTTTTATATGTATAAGTGCTTATTTTGTGTCAACTGCGATGTTATTGCCAAACACAAACTATTTCCCTATAAGTATTCACGCTTAATCACAGTCTTTCAGTTTGGCAACTTTTCATCTGCAGCACGGTCAAGAACAAGACTATTAAGAGACTCTTCCCTGTCAAATTCCCTGAGTGGTCTCAGTTCTACAGTTTGTTGTCTTACAGCCTTTCTGACTTTTCTCATAGCCTTCAAGCTACTAACAATAATGTCATAATATCTGCCTATGCCAAAGGCATTCAGTACAGCCATATCAAATTCACGTCGAACAGGGTCTTTCATATCTTGATTGATGTCTACTATGCCTCTTGATATCAGAGCTGCAAACTTGTTCATAATAATAGCCTTTTGATTCTCATTCAGTAAGGTAGGGTTGAGCATGTAACATTTCGAGATAGAGTCTTTGTTGATGTCAAGTACACCTAAACCTCTACCAAAGCCAACGGCCTCAATGAAGAACAGGGATAGTATGGAGTTTAGTAAAGCATGCAGTAAGTTGAGATTGTCTGTAACACATTTTCTTTTCAAGCCTATTAGTCTTTGATTGATAAATGTCGGCTGATTGAATTTGGCATAGAACATACGGTCATCAGGATTCATCATCGTAAAAATCTCTGCTTCTTCATCAGTAGTTAACTCATACCACTGCATCCCAGCACGTGCCAAGACTTCAGGCAATGGTTTGTTTGTCTCGTTAGTTTCATTAACAAAGCGTCTTATCCATGCTAATGCACCAAGATACCCTTGTTCTTCAAGTTCATCTATTTTCAGATTACAACAGAATGCTTTTCTACCAGCAGTTGGAATGCCCACATAACTATCAGTATCTCTTGCATTCATCAGCACATCCTTCATAAACTGCGGCTCAATGTTAGCTTCAGCTGAAGGGAAAAATAAAGGATCCCACCCCCTTCGGCTACCCCTAAACACTTTCAGATATCTACTAACTGGGACAAAATAGCCTTCTAACTCCAGCAACCATTTAAGATTGCTGAAAAGAGAATTGTATGAGACGTTCAGCCTCCGCAAAGATTCCAGTTCTTGTGCGCTGTAGTTGACTCTGGTTATAACTTCGCTATTTTGTTCTTCGTCAAGTAACGATGAGTTTACGATTACATCTTGAAAGTCTCTGTTTTCAGAGATAATCTCCAAATTTCTTTTCCATGTGAAGAACGAGATATTGGTATTCTCCGCAGTATCAACATCCTTTTTTCTCATCACAAGCAGTGCCGTAACGATGTCAGCATTAGAGAACCATTTGCCGCTGCCGCTGATATGAATCTTAATGTCATCAAAGTGCTCTTTCAGGGCATCAATGAAAATGCTCCCTGCTTCTGTGCCTAAGAATGAGTTTGATAAAATGATACCAACATAGCCACCAATCTTTACAAGATTTTTCAAGTGGAGTACAATGTAATAGCTAAAGTCAGACCTTCCTGATAAGCTGTATGTCCGCTTAATTGCAGACACATATGAAGAATCATCATCTGGGATCTCTCGTGCTTTGACGAAAGGAAGATTGGAAACAAAGGCATCAAACAATGGCAGGGAATATTTCTCTTTTTCACCCGTTTGGGGATTCACGATTTCTACTTCATCGCCTGGATGCAATGACAGAATATCGCGCTGGAATAACCGGCAAGGCATATTGATTGTGTCATAGCTTGTCATAGCCAAATTAGCAATCTGCAAAGGCAACTGGAATTTGTCACTTGCCCATGTAGTGGCCATTGCATATTGTGCACCAATTCTTTTGGCTTTCTTATAGTTGATAATATAATTAGGTATTGTACCTGTTCCACAACAACCATCGAAACATTCCCCTGTTGTATCATGGATAGTCATCCGAGCAAGCATAGCTGCTAATACAGGTGGAGTTGGGTATTGACCATTTACCAATCTCTTAGATATATTAACAGATCCTTCGAGTACCTGTTGGAGTATTCTCTGGCTGATGCTGTTTATTGGCGAGTTTTTAAGAAATAGCGATAACTCAACCAAAGCAGCCCATGTTTTTTGCGGAAGATGTTCGTTATAGGGCATGGCACCAAAGATGTTATAGAAATCGCTTTTGTCTGTTATTGTCTGGAATATGGCATTACCCTCCTCTGGTGTACTATCGTAGTCAAGTCCGTCAACAGCATAGGCACTCATTTGCCTTTGCTTTATCAGATGGGCAAAGATAATACGATTGGCCCAGTTGATGATAACGCTTTTGGAATAGGCTGTGTACTTGTTTTCTTCATCTCCTTCATATTCCGACTTGATGTCACGCCACCACGTTTCAATTCGTGCTCCAATGATAGTATCTCGTTTTGCCTCGTCTTCCAAATACCTGGCTACGCTGAATTTGTTTTCATTGACAAGATTCGAGATGGAAGTCTTGGTCAACACATCACCAATGAAGGCTTTTTTGACTTCACCTGAAATCAGATACTCGTTGACAGAGGTTAATACACTTTGAAGTGTTCTCTCCCATTCTGATTTATATTTCTGAACATCATCACGTGTCCTAATGGTGGCATTATCCCACCTCTTCTTTTCTGCATATTCGTGAGCCTCCATATCATAGACAAACAACTTCACGTGAGTAAAGTTCCAAATCACGCAACTATTCAAGTTCAAAGCTCTGGCTTTACGTTGGGCATCATGCACAAAATCGGCATCATTGATAGGCACATCTGGCATTTTCAACTCCCAACCTTGTAATATACTGGAAAGATCATGGTCACCATACAGGATAACGTCAGGGAACATATTTTGTCCTCGATGTTCGCTCACTGTTGTCTCACCGCCTGCTCTCTTTATTATCAGGTCATTGTCCATTGAGAATTGATTAATCTGTGATATAAGTTCAATGGCCCAACTTCTTTCGTTTTTTCGGATAGTAGTCATAGGCATAAGACTTTAAAAGTCGTTTATTACATTACATTTTCGAAGGATTTCCCGCTTTTCAGCATCAAGATGTTGCCAAGCAGCCCTTAGTCTTTCTTTTGTTTTCTTGATGTAGTCAATTTTCTCTCCTTTGAAGAGTTCCGTATCGGCATTCTTCTCAATACCAACAAAGTTGCGACCCTCCATCAGAGCAGCGACAAGGAAAGAACCACTACCGCTGGTGTTATCAAGAACGATATCGCCAGGGTTGGTATAAGTGCGAACGAAATATCTTCCTAGTTCCACAGGTTTCTGAGTGGCGTGGAATACCTCACCTTCGCTTTCTGCTGTTTTAAAATACACAACATCTGTAGGATATCTTTTACCATCACTATACACATGGACGGGTTGGAAATCGCCATAGCTGCCACTCAACTGGTTCTTACGAACTCCTTTGTCGTATGGTTCTCCTTCTGTCATCTGTGGATTGTATATAGGTTGCTTATTGTAAAAAACACAAACGTCTTCATGTTTTCTCAACGGTTGTTTCTTTGCATTCAGGAAGTTGGTCGGTTTTGACTTCTCCCAAACCCACTTGTATTTGAACAACTTCGGCTGACTCATAATCAGTGCAGCAGTAAACAAGCCCTGAGAAGTTAATACTATTGCACCGTTTGGTTTAACAATACGCTTATATTCTGCCCACAATTTATTGAGCGGAACAATACTATCCCACTTATTCTGTGTAGTGCCGTATGGTAAATCACAAAGTACCATATCGATACAGCCATCAGGGAGATGCTGCATCACATTGATACAATCGCCCTTAATGACAGCATTCACGAATCTGTCTTCACTCCAATAGCTCTTAGCCATTATGTTTGCTATTTAGGCGTCACTATCTTTTCTCTCCCTAAATAGCTGTTCCCTTAGGACACAAAAAAGTGGGTCATTACCTGCCCCACATTAAGGTCCTAGGAAAACCCGAGAAAAGACAAGTAAGCCCACTCGTACCGAGTGCGCTACCAACTTGTCTACTTTTCTCGTCTATTCTTTCAGAATTTCCTAGGTTCTAATGTGGATAGATTAATAGCAAACGCTTGTATCATAAGAAAAGATCTCTCGAACATACAGCGAACTGCATTTCGATTGCAAAAATACAAAAAAAACTCTTATTCTACTTCGCTCCGTTGTTTTTTAAGAGAAATTTAACGAACATAGGCATGTGCACCCCAACTTTCTGACCGTTTGAATGTAATCTATAATCCACACTAGCAGGATATCAGTACCGTATTCTGGTTGTGACAGACCTACGGCTTTGTAAATCCATGCGGCTATCATTAATGGTAATGTCTACACTGCCATAGGGTGATTCAAAACAGTTTTTCCACAACCAAATAAGGCCCGCATCCCTGCGAGCATTATTTGATAACTAATCACTATTACCAAAAACGTAAAACTTATGAAAAAAACTACTAACTTGTTCGTATGAAAAAGATTTCTGATGCAAAGGTAATACGTTTTTGCGGCCCAATCCAAATAATTGGGCTGAATAGTGGCAACATTGTTCGGACAGGAACGGAAATTTGGGACAAACAGATGAAATGGCGGTGAAATGTGTCCGAAAGAAGGAGTATTTTATGACTCAGCGGCTTTAGAACCAGATTAATCCGCTGAGTCATCAAAAGCGAGTTCAAGGCGGCATTAATCGCCACGCTGAACCTGAAGAAGGAGTGGATGGCATCATGCCTGATGTTGTGACTGACGGCATAAAGCGTTACGAAGTGCCTGAGAAGTGGAAACCTGCGAATATCGTGAGGTAAAGAGATTCAGGAGGCCGACGCTGGCGATTCAGGGGCGGCCTCCCGAAGTTTTGGTTATCAGAAGGAATCAGCATCCGTCCCTATGATTCACACGAGTCAATCGTCAACGAACGCTACGACTTCTTCGACAAGGAGAAGATGAAAGCCACGATGGCGTCGGGCGTCGCCCAAGGGCAGTTTTCACACAAATTGCCACGAATTACCCACAAATTCTTCATAAATTGTTTCGATTCGAACAGAATATGAAATTATTTTTGTACCTTTGTCCCCGTGGAACCGTAAAAATGTTAGGATTATGACAGCAACAGTACAGTTGAGCACCGCCCTCGACCGCGAGATATGGAAGATGAGGGACAACGCCGAGGCCATGCAGAAGATGCTGGAGGCCGCAAGGCTGATTCGCCTGATGTATGTGAATCCCACGGCACTGGCCGACTTTGAGGCCGAGCAGGAGAAGAAGGCTGAGGCCGAGGCCGAGCGGCAGTTCCGCAGTCTGCGCGGCTGCTGGGCCGACGACCCGGAGGATGCCGAGCGTATGGAGACCGCTATCCGCGAGGCCAGGGAGCAGGATGTGGTTCGTGAAATAACGCTTGACGATTGAAGCTTATGGAGAAGTACATGCTTGATACAAACTCTTGGATAGAGTACTTCAAGAATCGCAACGGCGTGGCCGACCATGTGGACGCGCTACCCCGCACACAACTCTGCGCCTCGGAGATTACGGTGGCCGAACTGTTTTACGGTGCCTACAACAGCAATAACTTCGAGAAGCACTACCGCGAGGCGATGTGGCTGAAGAACAACATCGAAATCTATCCCATCTCCGACGCTCTCGACGACTACGGCGACATCCGCTTTGCCACGAAGCGCAAGGGCAATCCCATCGGCCAGTTCGACCTGCTCATCGGAGCCACCGCCCGCCACTACGGCCTCACCGTGGTTACCGATAACCTGAAGGACTTCTCACCCATGCCTGGCGTGAAGATAGAGAACTGGGTGGAACGCCCAAGCAATGAATAAAACGCCCAATAATGCCAGTGAACGGGACGTGAGGAAAATCAAGATAAAACATCTCCACGAACACATCGACATCGCTGTCCTCGTGGTCTTCTCCCCGGGCTATGGAGCCAAAAATACGAAGCGACTTAATGCCATAGTCATTGCGTAGTGTGCTACTACAGCCTTGAAGAATGTCTATGTAATCTGTCTTGCTCATAAACGTCTATCATTTCTTGTTGCAAATTTAGTTTCTTTTTTCGAAAAAAACAAATTTTTGAGTAAGAAATTGTATGAATTATCCAAATAAGGCCCGCATCCCTGCGAGCCTTGTTTGATAACTAACCAATTACTAAAACCAAAAAACTTATGAAAAAACTACTAACTTGTTCGTATGAAAAATGTTTTCTGGTGCAAAGGTAATACGATTTCATGCCCCAATCCAAATAATTGGGCTGAATAGTGGCTACCTTGTTCGGACAATGACGGGAATGTCGGACAGACAGGCGAAATGGTGGTGAAATGTGTCCGAAAGCAGTGTGGACCATACTTTTGCGCATGCGTATATAGGAAAAAAGTATTTAAAGGGTGACAGGGTGACAAAACGCCGATGTACAGGGCGTTTGCACCCTTTTCGGAGGGTGTCAGGGGTGACAGAAGGGTGACAGGCTGTAATACCCTAGAAAGACAGCCTCACGGGATTGTCGTTCCTCATGTTGCAGTTCCAAAGGGCGCTATTTCCCGTGAATTCTCGAGAGAATTCATCCGCCAAGTGCCGCCTCTCACATCTGTGACGGCTTCTAACGCTCAAATTCTCTCGAGAATTCAGCAGCGTGGAGGCTCGTGTCATGGCGTTGCCGTCCTTCCGTTCGCATGATCCCACTCCTTGTTTTTGATTACCGCCACCACCTATGACCCCCTCTCGCTCGACCTCCGGTCGCTTCGCTCGCGGAGAACTCCCCCTATAGGGGGGAGGACAGATAGTACCGAAGGGCTTGCTTTGTAATCATCCCCCTCCTACAGGAGGGGTCAGGGGAGGTCACTGTCACCCTTCTGTCACCCCTGACACCCTCTAAAAAGGGTGCAAACCCTTTGTGGCTGGGCGTTCTGTCACCCTGTCACCCTTTTTCACGAAAAATCCTATACAGCGTTTCTGATTCTCCGAGTGCCAGATACTCATTGACGCGGATGAGTCACCAGAGTACCTTGCCGATGTTAACACTCATAAGCTCTGCTGCCGTGTGTCATGGCAGCAGAGTTCCACGGAAAAATCTGGGTGCGCCCGTATGACTGTTGATGATGTAGTAACTGGCGGTGTATTCGTCCATCAGTTCGAGGAAGGTCTTCTTGATGCGTGAGCACTTCTCGTTGATGGCATTGTCGAGGGGATCGGTCAGGCGGCTGACACCCTCGTCAATCTTCTGGATGTCCATATAACGGGCGGTGGCCATGTAGTAGTTGCGCAGTTCCTGACGGTAGTCGGCCATCTGCTTGAACTCGAGCTCTACGCGTTTCTCGCCGCTGGCACGTCCCATGGCCGTGCCGGTGCCACCGCCCATGCTGGCGGTGCGAACACCATTTTCGTGCCGTCGCTCAGCAGTTGTCTGATGTCGTCGATGTTCTTCTCGGCCTCGGAGCGTCCCACTGCGGGGTCGCCACCAGCTCCGAGGCCCTCGCCCAGCATGATCTTGCGGGGCACTGGCGACGGTGCCAGCGACTTGCTATCTGTGTTGCAGACGGCCAGCGTCACCCCCTGTATGTCCTCGTTGTACATGTTGCGCACCGCATTACAGCCGCCACCGCCAACGCCTATCACCTTAATGATACCTTTCGACCTGTCTTCTATCTGGCCAAAGTCCAGCAATGCTTCGTTGTTTATCATGTGTTGCTCTAACTTAATTTTTGTGCAAAGACAGCAAAGATTTATGTAACCTGCAAATCTTCGCAAGGCTTGCGGTGAATTTGATAATTTTCACGGCAATATTCTTGCTAATATGCAAAATTCTGCTTACTTTTGCAAATAAAAAGGGAGAGAGACATGAGTGATAGCGAAAAAGTACGGACTGACAGCGCGAAGGCGTGGCTGCTGGCAGCGCGACCGAAGACGCTGACGGGGGCTGCCGTGCCCGTCATGATTGGCGTGGCGCTGGCATGGCGTGATGCGCAGGACTATGTGGCAGGAACCTTCAAGTGGACGGCCGCCGTCCTGTGTCTGCTTTTTGCCTTCCTGATGCAGATAGACGCCAACTTCATCAACGATTTCTTTGACTTTGCCAACGGCAACGACGACGTGGAGACGCGTCTTGGGCCCCGCAGGGCCTGTGCCCAGGGGTGGGTAAAGCTCGACTCCATGAAGCGTGCCATAGCCCTGACCACCTGTCTGGCCTGCGTCGTGGGGCTGCCCCTGGTTTTTTATGGCGGTCTGGAGATGATACTTATCGGCGCGCTGTGCGTGGTGTTCTGCTTCCTCTACACCACCCACTTCTCATACATGGGACTTGGCGACGTGCTGGTGATAGTGTTTTTCGGCCTTGTGCCCGTGTGCATTACGTATTACGTTCAGCTGCACACCTGTACATGGCAGGTGCTGCTGGCCTCGCTGGCCTGCGGACTGGTGATTGACGGTCTGCTGCTGGTGAACAACTTCCGCGACCGCGACAACGACCGGGCGGCGGGCAAGATGACGCTGGTGGTGCGCATCGGCGATGCTGCCAGTCTGGCGCTATACCTGGGTGTGGGCATCGTTGCCTGCCTGACGGGGCTCGTGTTCTGGCTGAACGGTCATGTGCTGGCCTTTGTCCTGCCGCTCATCTATCTGGTGCTGCACGTGTTTACCTACCTGAAGATGAAGCGCCTGAACAAAGGAAAGGCGCTGAATCTCTGTTTGGGAGAGACAGCGCGCAATATCTTCGTCTACGGTCTGGCGGTGACCGCCGGCCTGCTGCTTTAGTTGAAGAAGTTCCACGACACGCCCATGCGCAGCACAGAGCCGTCGGTGGGGTAGTGGGGGGCGAGGAAGGCCATGCGGTTGAACGAGCCGTTGGCGGCATTGGTCATCATGACGAAGAAGCGGGCGCGCTTCAGGTGCATGTTGGCATAGACGTCGATGAAGGGGTAGTTGCCCAGCTTGATGCGGCTGTCGTCGTTCTGCTGGATGGCAAACTGGTTCAGCTGCGGACAGAAGTCGGGGGCCTCGTACTCGGTGAAGTAGGTGGCGTCGGCACCCAGCTCGACGCTCAGCACCTTGGCAATCTTGAATCCTAAGTAGAGGTTTGTAAAGACGTTCAGCGTGGGGACGGGCAGCACCGAGGGGCTGCTGCTGTTCTGGTAGGTCACCACGTTCTCCCAGTGGAGCGGTCCCAGCTTGAAGTCCTGCTTGAGCTGTGCGGTGAGCACGTTGATGTTGCTGCCCTGCTGGTAGATGCCGGCAGTCATTGACTTGCGGGCTGTGGTGGAGTAGACATAGCTCATGCCCAGGTAGGTGTAGTTCTGTATCTCCTCGACGGCCACGCGCAGGCTGGTCTTCGTCTTGCGGTAGCTGAAGACGCCCTCTATGCGGGTGTGCGTCTCCTTGCTCAGGTCGTCGTTGTCCCACCACAGGTGCTTGGAGTGGTAGTGGCGCTGGTAGTAGGTGGGGTGAAGGCGGTAGAAGTGGGCATGGGCAGCCAGCGTGAGGGTGTCGCCGAAGAGGGGGAAGTTCAGGTCGGTATTGAAGCTGGCCTTCAGCTGTCCGGCATCCTCGCCCACCATCCACAGTTCGCCCAGGGCGTTGTAGTGGAAGGTCTTCCCCTGGCTCTTGATAAGCTGTCCGCCGATGCTGATGTTGCTCTCGCTCACCCGCTGCATGACGGGGAGCGCGTCTTGCAGCTCATACATGCTGAACGATCGCAGCTCGTGGGTAGCAAAGAGCTTCAGTCCCGACTTTGCCCATTTGTTGAACCCTTCGAGCAGGGCCAGCGCCACGGTGTTCTTAATCCTGAAGTGGCGGGTCTTGTCGTCGAGGGAGTCGCGGGTGCCGGTATTGTCCTTATAAAAATAGGTATTGGCGTAGTAGTCGGTGGGCGAGCCGTAGGCCAGGTAGGTGCGGTCGTAGCTGTCCATCTCGGCGGTATGGATGAAGCTGGTGACGGGGACGAAGACACGCTTCATCGTGGAGTCGTTCTCCAGGCTGTCCTTCCGGCTGAGGGCCAGCAGGCTGTCCATCTTCTCGGGTGTGTCCACCTGGATGCGGGTGGCGTCGGGGGCGTCGGGCTTCTGGCGTGGCGGCTCCTTGCCGGCGACGGCGGCATCCTTGGGGCGTCCCTTGAAGGTCTCCTCAGGCTTTTTGCCCTCCTTCAGGTCCTTCTTCTCCTGGTTCTCCTTCTTCGACTCCTTGGCAAACTGGCGGGCCTTCATTTCCTCCTCGGTCATCTTCTCCATGCGGTAGAAGCCCAGGTTGTAGCGGTGGGAGAGGAAGGCGTGCAAGTTGTCGTTGCGGTTCCAGTTGCTGCTGAGCACCGTGGGAATCTCGTTCTCGCTGTAGGTGGTCTCCTGGGCTTCCGGGTGCGATATGTATTCGTCGTTAGTGATGCCGCCGTTCTCAGCCGCTTTCTGGTGATAGGTCGAGAACATGAGGTGCATGTTGTACTTGTCGCCCAGGTAGGAGCCATAGAAGGTGCCGGCAAAATGAGATGCCGCCTGGTTGGCGAAATAGCCGCGGGCGTAGGCATAGTTGAGGTCGAAGCCCAGGCCGATGCGCTTGCCGGCGTTGACGGCGAACTTGGCCTGCAGGTGGTCTTCGCCGTACTGCTTGTCGCCGCAGTTGTCGTACGACAGGTTGGTGATGGGCGACAGCGTGTTGGTGAAGTGCAGCTGGTCGGGTGCTTTGTTGACGTAGCTGTAGGCCTCGGTGAACATGAACTGCTGGGGTTCCGGGCGGTCTATAACGATGCGGTTGAGGCGGGCGGTGTAGTTGTTGCCCGTGGTGTTGTATTCGCCGTAGACGCCGGTGTTGAGCGTGGTGTTCATAAAGAGGTGGGGCATGGTATCGACGGCTACGGGCCTGACGTCGCCGAACTTGCGGTCGATGGTCCACACATGGATGCCCCGGGGAATCTCCTTGTTGTTCTTGGTGGTATCGTTGTTGTGTGGGTTGAAGTTGCCGTTGTTCCTCTCGTCGCGCTGCGTGACGTTGCCCATCTGGTCTATCTGGTTGTAGGTCTGGGCACAGACAGCCGTCTGGAGTGCCGCCATGAGCAGGGCGAATACGTATTTCCTCATTCTAAAGCTTTGCTATTCTTAGTGTCAACTCGATAAACTTGAAAACGACGGCGCCTATCATGATATAGATGGCCGTGTTGTGGTCGGCCTTCACATACCATATCATGCCGACGATGGCACCGATGATGAAGATGAGGTTCAGCCACTGGCGCAGCCAGCGTAGCCGTCCCGTGTCCTCAAAGGGCTGCAGGTGGTGGTGTCTGTTCATTTCAGCAGGTCGGCAAACTTATTGAACAGGAAGTCCTTGCGGTCGATGGTCTTGCGGCGGAACTTGCCCGAGACGCGCGACAGCTTGGTCTGTTTCTTGTTCAGACCCTCCTTGTCGGTAATCCATTCCTCGGCGCGCAGGGTCTGCGGGTTGCGCTCCTCCTCGTAGAGGTAGTGTATGCGGGTCATGGTGATGTCGGCCTTGCCGTCGTCGCATTTCACGATGAGGTTGTAGAACAGGCGTGTGCGGTCGAGCACCAGGGCCGTAGACTTGAAGACGAGCCACTCCTGGTAGGTGCCGGCCACCTCGTAGTTCAGACTGTCGTCGAGGATGATGCGGCTCTGCTCGAACTGGTTCTTCTCGCGCGTCATCTTCTGCAGGTAGCCCTTGACGATGGCATAGACCTGCGGGGCGCTCTTGCCCGGGGCGTCGACGACGGTGTGGAAGACCACCCTGCCGTCTACCTCGGGTACTGCTCCCGCCAGGTATTTCTGGTCGGGATTGACGGTTGTCTCTGCCTCTTCGGGCATTTCCCATGTGTTCTGTGCGGTCATGGCCACAGGCAGGCACAGGAGTATGGCAAAAAGCGTTTTTTTCATGTTCGCGTGAATGTTTTGTTGTTTTAACCGGGCAAAATTACAAATAATAATCTGTAACCGAGCACGGCTTAACCTTTAATCGCCTAATTTTTTGTTTTTTTAATTTTACTTCAGTTCCAGTTCCTGTTGCAGGCGCAGGATTTCGTCGCGGTACTGGGCAGCCTGGAGGAAGTCCAGCTGGCGGGCAGCCTCCTTCATGAGCTTCGTCGTGTTCTCGATGCTCTTCTGCAGCTGCTGGCGCGTCATGCGCTCCACGATGGGGTCGGCGGCCATACCCGTAACAGCGGCATCCGGACTCAGCGTCGTACGTTTCAGTTCCTTGATGTCCGGGCGGTCGTCGCGGTGCAGGGCCGTCTGCTTGAGTGTCCTGACAATCTGTGTGGGCGTGATGCCGTGCTCCTCGTTGTAGTGCAGCTGCTTGGCACGCCGGCGGCTGGTCTCGTCGATGGTGAGCTGCATGGACTGCGTGATGGTGTCGGCATACATGATGACCTTGCCGTTGACGTTGCGGGCGGCGCGCCCGGCCGTCTGCGTCAGCGAGCGGTGGGAGCGCAGGAACCCCTCCTTGTCGGCATCGAGGATGGCCACCAGCGACACCTCAGGCAGGTCGAGGCCCTCGCGCAGCAGGTTGACACCCACCAGCACGTCGTAGACGCCGCTGCGCAGGTCTTCCAGAATCTTCACACGGTCCAGGGTGGCCACGTCGCTGTGGATGTAGGCCGTCTGCACCTGGTGGTCCATGAGATACTCCGTCAGTTCCTCAGCCATGCGCTTGGTGAGCGTCGTCACCAGCACGCGCTCCTTGCGCTCGGCGCGCTGCTGTATCTCCTCCATCAGGTCGTCAATCTGGTTCTCGGTGGGGCGTACCTCAATCTCCGGGTCTAAGAGTCCTGTGGGGCGTATGACCTGTTCCACGACCACCCCTTCGGCCTCAGCCAGCTCGTAGTCGGCGGGGGTGGCGCTGACGTAGATGACCTGGTGAGTCATCTCCTGGAACTCGTCGAACGTCAGGGGACGGTTGTCGAAGGCGGCGGGCAGGCGGAAGCCGTACTCCACGAGGTTCTTCTTGCGTGAGCGGTCGCCGCCGTACATGGCACTGATCTGCGGCACCGAGACGTGGCTCTCGTCGATCACCAGCAGGAAATCGTCGGGGAAGAAGTCGAGCAGACAGTAGGGGCGCTCGCCCGCCTGCCGCCCGTCGAAGTAGCGTGAGTAGTTCTCGATGCCCGAGCAGTGGCCCAGTTCTTTTATCATCTCCATGTCGTATTCCACACGCTCCTTAATACGCTGAGCCTTAATGGGGTCGCCAATATCGTTAAAGTAATCCACCTGCTTCACCAGGTCGTCCTGAATCTGGCGGATGGCGATGTTGGTCTGTTCCTGACTGGTGGTGAAGAGGTTGGCAGGGTAGAGCTTGTATTCGTCGAAGGTAGCCATCCGCTGAAGCGTGACGGCATCCAGTTCCTCCAACTGGTCAATCTCGTCGTCCCAGAAGGTGACGCGCAGCACCACCTCGCTATAGGCTATGGCAATGTCGACGGTGTCGCCCTTGACGCGGAAGTTGCCGCGCTGCAGGTCCATGTCGTTACGGGTATAGAGGGCCGACACCAGACGGCGGAGCAGGGCGTTACGGTCCAGGATCTGTCCGCGGTGCAGCTCGATGACGTTCTCCTGAAGGGCCACGGGGCTGCCCATGCCGTAGATACAGCTGACGCTGGAGACGACGATGACATCCTGACGGCCGGAGAGCAGGCTCGACACCGCTGAGAGGCGCAGACGGTCAATCTCCTCGTTGATGGCCAGGTCTTTCTCGATATAGGTGTCGCTGGAGGGCAGGTAGGCCTCGGGCTGGTAGTAGTCGTAGTAGCTGACGTAGTACTCCACGGCATTGTCGGGGAAGAAGCCCCTCATCTCCTCGTACAGCTGTGCGGCCAGCGTCTTGTTGTGACTCAGGATGAGCGTCGGCTTGCCGCTGTTGGCAATGACGTTGGCAACGGTGAACGTCTTGCCCGAGCCGGTGACGCCCAGCAGCACCTGGGCGCGGTCGCCGCGCTGCAGTCCTTCCGTCAGCTGGCGGATGGCCTCAGGCTGGTCACCGGTGGGCTGATACTGTGATGAAAGTCTGAAATGATTCATAACGAGCTGCAAAGATACGTAATTTTTGCCGCTAAACGGCAGTTTATTATTAATTTTTTAAAAAAAAGCGCGCCCTACGCGTACTGCATCCTAAAAATTGCGTATCTTTGCACCTCGAAATGAAGAAACCAATGTTTTTTATAGCCTGCGCGGTGCTTCTGTTCTGCAGTTGTGCGGGCGAATATAACCGAGTGCTGAAGTCGCCTGACAGCGATTTCCGGTATGAGTATGCCAAGCAATGCTTTGCCGAGGGCAAGTACCAGCGTGCCGTCACCCTGCTGTTAGACCTGGTGGCCGTGATGAAGGGTGGCGACAATGCCCAGGAGAGTCTCTACATGCTGGGTATGGCCCAGTATATGACGGGCGACTACGAGAGTGCAGCACAGACGTTCAAGAAATACGGCTCATCATTCCCCAAGGGCGTCTACGCCGAGAAGGCCTCGTTCTATGTGGGACAGTCGCTCTTCGAAAGCTCGCCCGAGCCGCGTCTGGACCAGAGCCCCACGATAGGTGCCATCAATGCCTACCAGGCGTTTCTTGACCTCTATCCCGACTCGCCCATGCGCCAGGAAGCCCAGAGCCGGCTCTTTGAACTGCAGGACAAGCTCATCATGAAAGAGTACCTGTCGGCCAAGCTCTACTATAACCTTGGCGGCTACTTTGGCAATATCAATTCCAACAACGAGAGCAACTACTCGGCCTGCATCATCACCGCCGAGAATGCGCTGAAGACCTATCCGTTTACGAAGCTGCGCGAGGACTTCTCGCTGCTGATCATGAAGAGCAAGTTCCAGCTGGCTGAGAACAGCAGCGACGAGAAGCGGCTGGAGCGCTACCGCGACGCCGAGGACGAGTGCTACGGCTTCATCAACGAGTTTCCTGACTCCAAGGAGACGGATCTGGCCCAGCGCTACATCGTGAAATGTAAGAAAGTAACAAAAGATTAAAGCATAGATTTATGGATTACAAGAAGTCAAAGGCTCCGGTAAATACCGTGACCCGTAACGTGATGGACCTCTGCGACGAGACAGGGAACATCTACGAGAGTGTGGCAATTATCGCCAAGCGCGCCAATCAGATCTCCGTACAGATTAAGGAAGACCTCAGCAAGAAACTGGCCGAGTTTGCCAGTTATAACGACTCGCTGGAAGAGGTGTTTGAGAACCGCGAGCAGATAGAGATTTCACGCTACTACGAAAAACTGCCCAAACCCACGCTGCTGGCCACCCAGGAGTTTGTGGAGAACCAGGTGTACTGGCGCGACCCGCAGAAGGAGCAGCAGAAAGAGGTGGAACTGTCGGAACTGTAAGCACCTTACGAACTGTATGATACAACGTAAACAGACCGTGTTCCTGTTGCTGGCTGCCATCCTGTCGCTGGTGTGCTGCGTGCTGCGCCTGCAGTGGATAGACGTGCTGCTGGCAGCCTCGGCAGCCTTGTCGGCCTACACCATCTTCCAGTACCAGCGCCGTCCGCTGCAGGCCCGGCTTTGTCTGGCAGGCCTGTTCGTGGTCTTTGCCTGGTACATCGGCGTGGCCGTGCTTGAGCAGACTGTGGGCACCGTCGAGGCCCTGCCCATGGTGAACGCCATCCTCATCTTCCTGGCCCGGAAGGGCATTCTCGACGACGAGAAACTGGTGAGGTCGGCCGACAGAATCAGATAAAACAATATGAGACTATATGAATAGAATAGCCCTTTTTTGTATGACACTCATCGTTCCCCTGCTGGCTCATGCCGTAGGGGAATTGAGTTTAAAGGATATTACGGCCGGGGAGTTCCGTGCCGAGAGTCTGAACGAGGTGACGGCACTGGCCGACGGTGAGACCTACGCCCAGATCAGCGATGACGGCCAGCGCATTGTGGCCTACTCCTTCCGTACGGGCAAGCAGACAGCCGTGCTCTTTGATGCCGCCACTGCCCGCGGCCCGAAGGTGGGGCGCGTGGACGGCTATGTGGTGAGTCCCGACGGCAAGCGGCTGCTCATACAGACGCAGACCAAGCGCATCTACCGCCGCTCGTTCACCGCCACCTATTATATATACAGCCTGCAGAACAACAAGCTGGAGCCCCTCTCCGACGGCGGGCCGCAGCAGGCTCCCGTCTTCTCGCCCGACGGCAATGTCATCGCCTTCGTGCGCGACGGGAACATCCACTTAGTGAAGCTGCTCTACGACAATGCCGAGAGTCAGGTGACCACCGACGGCAAGCGCGGCGAGGTCATCAACGGCGTGCCCGACTGGGTGTATGAGGAGGAGTTCTCTACCAATGCGTCGCTGGTGTTCACGGCCGACTCCAAGCAGGTGGTGTGGATACGCTACGACGAGCGCGACGTAGAGCAGTACACCATGCAGCTCTTCAAGGGCCTGCAGCCCGAACGCACGGAGTTTGCCGCCTATCCCGGTGCCTATACCTACAAATACCCCGTTCCCGGCGGCAAGAACTCGCAGGTGAAGGTGATGAGCTACGACATCAAGAGCCACCAGACGCGCACCATGGACCTGCCCCTGGAGGCCGACGGCTACATTCCCCGCCTGCTGCCTACGGAGGACGCTGCGAAGGTGGCTGTCGTCACCATGAACCGCCACCAGGACCACCTGCGCATCTATATGGCCAACCCGCTGTCGACCGTCTGTCAGCTGGTGGTAGAGGACAAGGCCGACAAGTATATCAAGGAAGAGGTGCTCGGCGCATTGCGCATCACCAGTCAGCACATACTGCTGCCCAGCGAGCGCGACGGCTACAACCACCTGTACCTCTACGCCCTGAACGGACAGCAGAAACGGCAGGTGGGCAGCGGACAGACCGTCGTCACCGATGTCTATGGCTACGACGAGCCTACGGGCGACATCTACTATGCCGCCTATACCACCACGCCTACCGAACAGCAGGTGTTCGTGGCACATGCCAACGGCAAGACCGAGCAGCTGACACAGAAAGCCGGCGTCAACAGCGCCATCTTCAGTCGCGGCTACAAGTACTTTGTCAACACCTGGAGCGACGTGAAAACGCCGCCCGTGACCACGCTGAACGACAACCGCGGACGGCTGCTGGCCACACTTGTCGACAACAAGGCGCTGCAGCAGAAACTCGTGCAGTACAGCCTGGGCAGCGTGGAACTGTTCCAACTGACAACCTCGGAGAACGTCACCCTGAACGGCTGGCTGGTGAAGCCCCGCGACTTCGACCCCAACAGAAAATACCCCGTCGTGATGTACCAGTATGGCGGACCAGGCTCGCAGCAGGTGCTCAACCGCTGGGGCGTGGGCATGTGTGGCAGCGGTGCCGTGCTGGAACAGCTGATGGCACAGCGCGGCTATGTCGTCTGCTGCGTTGACGGACGGGGAACGGGCGGACGCGGTGCCGACTTCGAGAAGTGTACCTACCTCAGACTGGGCGAGCTGGAAGCCCGCGATCAGGTAGAGGCAGCACTCTGGCTGGGACGACAGACGTGGGCCGACAAGGAACGCATAGGCATCTGGGGCTGGTCGTACGGCGGCTGGAACACGCTGATGGCCATGTCGGAGGGACGCCCCGTCTTCCGCTGCGGCATAGCCATAGCACCGCCTACCTGCTGGCGCTACTACGACACCGTCTACACCGAGCGCTACATGCGCACACCGAAGGAGAACCAGGCAGGCTACGACCAGGTGAACCCCATAGCACGGGCTTCGCAGCTCAGCGGCGCCCTGCTCATCTGTCACGGACTGGCCGACGACAACGTACACTACCAGAACACGGCCGAATACGTGGAGGCGCTTGTGCAGGCCGACAAGGACTTCCGGCAGCTGGTCTACACCAACCGCAACCACAGCATCTTTGGCGGCAACACCCGCAACCACCTGTTCCGCCAGTGCCTGAACTTCTTCGACAGTGAGTTGCTGGCAAAATAATAACCAAGAGGGACAAAACTATTACTACGATGAAGAAAAACTATCTACTATTATGCGTGATGACACTGCTGGGCCTCGTGTCGTCACGCGCTGCTGTTAACATCACCGGGCAAGAGGGCTGGTTTGAGAGCGCCTGCGTCACATGGACACCCGGCGACGGACTTGAATATAACGTCTACGTCAGTGAGGCTCAGCAAGAGACTTGGACCCAACTGGACGACGAGCTGCTGCGCTCATACGGCACCTATTACAGGGCCGACGCCATAGGACTGAAGGCCGGCACCTACAGATTCCGTGTGGTGCCCGTCAGCGACGGACAGGAAATGACCGGCGAGGCCAGCGAAAGCGATGCGGTTGTGGTGAAGGCTCACGACCGTTCGGGCTTTGCCCATGTAGGCATGGCTGGCGGCATTGGCGCCTATAAGAACGACGGTACGCTGAAGGACGGAGCGAAGGTTATCTACGTCTGGGCAGACAATGCCAAGACCATCACCCACGACGTGGTTACCAACAACAAGGGAGGCGTTACCACAGGCAAGGGCCTGCAAGACATTGTCTACCTCTATCAGAAAGGCTACGATACCACCCCGTTGGCCATCCGCATCATCGGTACCATCAAGGCTGCCGATATGGACCGCTTCGACTCGTCGGCAGAGGGACTGCAGTTGAAGGGCAAGAGTGCCTTTGCCAACATGCCCATCACCCTGGAGGGCGTGGGCAACGATGCTGCCATCTGGGGCTTTGGCATCCTCTGCCGTAACTGCAGTAATGTAGAGTTCCGTAACTTCGCCATCATGCTCTGCATGGACGACTGCCTGTCGCTGGATACCGACAACCGCAATATCTGGATTCATAACATGGACTTCTTCTATGGCAATACCGGCGGCGATGCCGACCAGGCCAAAGGCGACGGCACGGTGGACATCAAGGGCAAGTCGACACACGTCACCGTCTCTTACAACCATTTCGTTGACTGTGGCAAGACCAGTCTGGGCGGCATGAAGAGCGAGACGACCGACTGCTGGATGACCTTCCATCATAACTGGTTTGACCACAGCGACTCGCGCCATCCGCGTATTCGCACTGCCTTCTATCATGTGTACAACAACTACTTTGACGGCGTGTCAAAATACGGCGTTGGTGTGACCATGGGCGGTTCGGCGTTTGTAGAGAACAACTACTTCCGTAACACGAAATACCCGATGCTCATCTCCAAGCAGGGAACCGATGCTGAGGGCGACGGCACCTTCTCGGGAGAGAACGGCGGCGTCATCAAAGCCTACAACAACAATATAGACAATGCACGTAAGGTGCAGTACTGGAGTGCTGAGGTGCAGGCTACGGGTGCCTGGGACGCCGTGCTGGTGAATAGCCGCGACGCTGCCGTGACGGCCACGGCCCTTGCAGGCGGCACTGGCTATAACACAGCCGCCGACCAGGCCGCACGTACCAGTTATATTGAAAACAATATTGACAATCCTGCTCAAGTTAAAGACATTGTGAAAGGTCAGTACGGTGCGGGGCGTATGCAGCATGGTGACTTCCACTGGGCTTTTGACAACAAGGTGCAGGACACGAACTATGGCGTCATCAGCGCACTGAAGCAGGCCCTGAAGGACTATCGGTCAACGCTCGTCGGCTTCGTCGGCGGCGGTGGCGTCAGCAATGGCGGCAACTCGCAGCCTGTCAGCGGCGGCGACGGTCAGGGTATCAGTGACGACGATAACGATAACTATGAGCCGTCATGGGGAGGCGGTAGCGGCGGTGGCCAGGCGGGCACTGCCGGGGAGTACGTTATTGGCTCGTCAAGCGACTATTTCTGGTTTAATGCTGATAACGATGCTGCTTACAAGGCGTATATTGCTAATCAGACGTTCGTGACTGATGGCAGCTACACGCCCGCACAGGTGGTAGCCAAGAGCGACGGCACGAAGTGTTCAGATTATATTGGTTCAGTCCGGCTGTCTAAGAATCAGTCGTTCACGGTTTATTGTGCCGATGGCATCAACGTTGTAAGTTTCTATGTGTCTTCCACAGGTACTCAGAATTGGAAGCTGGAGTCATCAGAGGATGGAAGTAACTGGAAAGCTGAGGACCCCGTAACTGGCAAGTCAGCGGAACACCCTACGTGTGCCATCAAAGGTACGACAGGTGTCAAGTATGCCCGTATCACTAACACTAACGACGGAAACCGTGACGTTCAGGGTGTCAAGGTGGCCAAGCCCGGCAATGGCTCGCTTGATGACGATGAAGACCCTGCTGACGACGAGCCGGCACTGAACAGCGACGCTTCGGCAGAATTCTTACTGGGTGGCGAGGATATTGCCATGTCGGGCAATGCCTATACGCTCCATGTGGACTTCGACGCTGCCGACGGTAATGGCTACAGCGTGGCGGTGACACCTGCCGAGGGTGCTACGGTAGCCAGTATTACAGGCGCTGCGGGCAGCGACGGAAACTACACGATAGCAGCACCCGCTGCCGGACAGATGGCTACGGCCACATTCCGAATCCTGGCCGAGAACCAGACTGACACGCGTACCTATACTATCAGCATCGTTAAGGGCATCGACCCCGCCACACTGCCGCAGACCACCGGTGAGTTCCTCTATTTCCCGGAGGGCAGCAAGACCTATAATGCCTTCTTCACCGTGAGCGGCAACACTTCCGATCAGTATGGCAGTACGACATACACTCGCAACGGTGAGACCTACCAATGCTCATTCACTCTGAAGATGGAGTTGAAGACTTCTGTCACCTTCATACCGGCACACGACGGTATTGTGAGGATTGCCCTTAGCAGTTCTGGCAATAACAACTTGGAACTTGACGGTACCAAGCTGACGGGAGATGCCAACAACGTGGTGGAGTCGGCAGTGAAGGGTGGTAAACAATACACCGTCGCCAAGGCAGACAAGGCATACGTCTACTATATCGAACTGGTCTACGGCAGCCAGACAGAAACGGCTGACGTGACAACGGCTGCGAGCGGCTTCACAACACTGGTATGTGCCGCTGCACTCGACTTCACCACCGCCAACGGTCTGAAAGCCTACATAGCAACGGGAGTGGAAGGAGATGCGGTGAGGCTCGCCGAGGTACAGTCGGCACCGGCTGCCACACCCCTTATCCTGAAGGGTGAGGCCAGCCATACTTATTCCGTCGGCACTACCAATGCCCCGGCGGCTTTACCCGGCAACAACCTGCTGGAAGGGTCGGCCACAGCCAGCAAGGTACTGGCGGCCAACGAGGCGTATATCCTTGTGGACGGTAAGTTGCATCCCAACGAGGCCGGCACCATGCCCGCTGGCAAGGCCTATCTGCCTGCCGGTCTGGTGAATGGCAGTCGTGTGCTGACTCTGGATTTCGGTGGTGTCACGGCCGTTTCTGGCCTTTCTGTGGCAGCACCTGCTTCCAGCATCTATACCCTTGGCGGACAGCAAAAGAAAACGCGCACCGGTAAGGGCGTCTATATTGTTGACGGAAAGAAAACGTTCTTGAAATGAGAAAGGAGTAGTATGATGATAATGACGAAAAATACCTATATCAGACCGGCCGTTGAAGTAGTTGCTGTCGACAATGGTCCGGCACTTCTGGCAGATTCCGCCAGTATTGAAATTGTCGGCACCCACGAGCCAATCAGCAATCAGGACTCACGCGATGATTTCTTTGACTTGCCATTCTCAAACCAGATAATACAAGACTTGAAATAAAAATGATGAATACAAACAAACTGACAGGTGTGATACTGGCGGCGGGTATGGCTCGCCGTCTGCGCCCGTTGACCGATACGAAACCGAAGTGCCTGCTTACCGTGGGCAACCGCACGCTGCTGCAGCGTACCGTCGACGCTATGCTGCAGGCTGGCGTCAGCGAACTGGTGGTGGTGACGGGCTATAAGGCAGAGATGATTCGCGACTTCCTCACAGCCCAATACCCGCAGCTGAGCATCCGCTTCCTCGACAATACCGACTACGAGCATAACAACAACATCTTCTCGCTCTGGATGGCGATGGACGTGGTGCGGGGACGTGACTTCCTGCTGATGGACAGCGACATACTCTGCGACCCCGCGGCCGTGGTGAGCATTGCAAGCGAGGAGGAGGCGGCGCTGGCCGTCAACCGCCACGAACTGGGTGAGGAGGAGATGAAGGTCGTCGTTGACGCCCATGGACGCATTACCGAGATTAGCAAGACCTGCAGTCCGGCTGAGGCTATGGGCGAGTCGGTGGGTATAGAGCGCATAACGGCTGCCTACAGCGAGGCGCTCTATCAGGAACTGCGGCAGATGATTCTTGAGGAGGGACTTATTGACATCTTCTACGAGCGTGCCTTCGAACGGCTTATTCCGCAGGGACACACGTTCCGCGTGGTAGATACCACCAACTACTTCTCATACGAACTGGACACGCCGGAGGATTTCCAGCGTGCCCAGGAACTCATGCCCGCAGCATTGTTATAACAAGCAGCAACGGCGAGGACTACTTTTCCAGGGTACTGCGGTACCACTGGAAAAGACGGTTCACGCCATCCTCTATCTCCACCTGGTGCGTCCAGCCCAGGGAGTGCAGCTTGCTGACGTCTATCAGCTTACGCATAGTACCGTCGGGTTTCGACGCATCGAATTCGATGGTGCCCTCAAAGCCTACGGCCTTGGCTACCAGTTCCGACAGTTGGCGGATGGTCAGTTCCTTGCCCGTGCCCACGTTGATGTGGCAGTTGCGTATTTCGCCCAGACGGGGCAGTGCGCCGCCGCGCCCGGCAGAGTGGTTGCGGTCTACGGCACCGTCGATAGCCGCACCGTAGTGTACGCTGCTGTATTTCTCGATGCCGATGATGTCGCTGAAGTCAACATGGAGCAGCACGTGTACTGAGGCGTCGGCCATATCCTCGCTCCACAGGAACTCGCGCAGCGGTGTGCCCGTGCCCCACAGCACCACCTTGTTATTATAGATGCCATACTTGGCCAGCACGTTTACGATGTCGGTTTCGTTAGACGACCCGCTGATGCCCTCCACCGGGCGGCAGTCCATATCGCGGCGGATGGCCTCCCAGTCGCCCTTATACAGCAGGTGAGCCAGATAGACCTTGCGCATCATGGCCGGCATGACGTGTGAGTTCTCCAGATGGAAGTTGTCGTTGGGACCGTAGAGGTTGGTGGGCATTACGGCAATATAGTTGGTGCCGTACTGCAGGTTGTACGACTCGCACATCTTCAGTCCTGCTATCTTGGCAATGGCATACTCCTCGTTGGTGTACTCCAGCGGCGACGTCAGCAGACAGTCCTCCTTCATGGGCTGTGGTGCATTCTTAGGATAGATGCACGTTGACCCGAGGAACAGCAGCTTTCTGACACCGTGGGCGTAAGACTCGGAGATGACATTACACTGCATCTTCATGTTCTGCATGATGAAGTCGGCACGGTAGAGCGAGTTGGCCATGATGCCGCCAACGAAGGCGGCAGCCAGCACTACGGCATCGGGGCGCTCCTCATCGAAGAACCGGCGCACGGCTGTCTGGTCTGTCAGGTCGAGTTCCTGATGGGTGCGCCCCACCAGATTTGTATAGCCCCGCTTCAGCAGGTTGTTCCAAATGGCCGAGCCCACCAGTCCGCGGTGCCCGGCAACGTAAATCTTACAGTCTTTGCTTAGCATAGCTTATTCGTCCATGTGGGCCTTGAGGAACAGCTTTTTGACGAACTTCATGTCGTGCTGAACCATTATCTTGACCAGATTCTCGAACGATGTCTTCTGCGGGTTCCAGCCCAACTTGGCCTTGGCCTTGGCGGGGTTGCCCAGCAACTGGTCTACCTCGGCGGGACGGAAGTACTTGGGGTCAACCTCTACCAGTGACTTGCCGGTGGCCTTGTCGTAGCCTTTCTCGTCGACACCGTCGCCACGCCACTCCAGCTCGATGCCCACCTCGCGGAAGGCCAGCGTGCAGAACTCGCGCACGGTGTGATACTCACCGGTGGCAATGACAAAGTCGTCAGGCTCGGGCTGCTGCAGGATGAGCCACATGCACTCGATGTAGTCCTTGGCGTAGCCCCAGTCGCGCAGCGAGTTGAGGTTACCCAGATAGAGCTTGTCCTGATAGCCCTGTGCTATGCGGGCGGCGGCCAGTGTTATCTTGCGGGTGACGAAGGTCTCGCCGCGTCGCTCCGACTCGTGATTGAAGAGTATGCCGTTGCAGCAGTACATGCCGTACGACTCGCGGTAGTTCTTCATAATCCAGAAACCGTAGAGCTTGGCTACGGCATAGGGAGAGCGGGGGTAGAAGGGTGTGGTCTCAGACTGCGGCACCTCCTGCACCTTGCCGTAGAGCTCGGAGGTTGAGGCCTGGTAGATGCGGCAGGTGTCAGCCAGTCCGCAGATGCGCACGGCCTCCAGCAGTCGCAGCACGCCGTTGGCATCGGTGTCGGCGGTGTATTCGGGCACGTCAAAGCTCACCTTGACGTGGCTCTGTGCAGCGAGGTTGTAGATTTCCGTAGGGCGTACCTTGGAGATGACGCGCACGAGCGACGAGGAGTCGGTCATGTCGGCCCAGTGCAGGTTTACCAGTCGGGCTTTCTTCATGTCGCGCACCCATTCGTCCAGGTATAGATGCTCAATGCGGGCGGTGTTGAATGATGACGAGCGGCGCATGAGGCCGTGTACCTCATAGCCTTTCTCAATAAGGAACTCGGCCAGATAACTGCCGTCCTGACCGGTGATGCCAGTGATAAGTGCAATGTTCTTGCTTTCCATGTTTTCTATTCGCTGAATTGTTTGATACGCTGTTCTTCAGACAGCTTGCATATTAATAAGGTATCGTTGTTCTCGGCCACGATATAGCCGTCGAGACCCTGGATGATGACACGCTTTTCCTGGGCCGTGTGAATGATGCAGTTGTGGCTCTCGAACATCCTGATGTCCTGACCTATGCAGGCATTGCCGTAGAGGTCTTTATGACTCTGAAGGTGTAGGGAACCCCATGTGCCCAGGTCGCTCCAGCCGAAGTCAGCAGGGCAGACGAAGATTTCCTCAGCCTTCTCCATGATAGCGTAGTCGACGCTGATACTCTCGCATTCGGGGAAGCGCTCGTTGATGATTTCCTGTTCGCGCGGCGTGCCGTAGACGCTGTTCATCGACTCGAAAATCTTGGCCAGCGTGGGCTGGTACATGCGGAAGGCATTGACGATGGTGTTGACGTTCCAGATGAAGATGCCGGCATTCCAGTAGTAGTTGCTTTGCTGGATATACTTCAGGGCCGTCTGCAGGTCGGGCTTCTCACGGAAGGAGTCGACGCGGAAGATACCCTTGTTGCGCAGGGAGTTGGCGGCCAGGTTGGCCTGTATATAGCCGTAGCCGGTCTCTGGGCGGTTGGGCTTCATGCCGAGGGTGACGATGGCGTCGGTGTCGGCGGTGAACTTCATGCAGTCGCCGATGACGCGCTGGAACTCCTGCACGTTGGTGACGATATGGTCGGAGGGCGTGACGACGATGTTGGCCTTGGGGTCGCTGGCCTTGATGCGCCAGGAGATATAGGCTATGCAGGGTGCCGTGTTGCGGCGGCAGGGTTCGCAGAGGATATTGCTCTTAGGCATGTCGGGCAGCTGCTCGGCAACGATGTCGGCATAGCTGGCATTGGTCACTACCCAGATGTTTTCGGGCTTCACCAGTGAGCCGAAGCGCTCGACGGTAAGCTGGAGCAGTGTGCGGCCCGTTCCCAGTACGTCGATGAACTGCTTAGGGCGTTCGCTGGTGCTCATAGGCCAGAAGCGGCTGCCTACGCCGCCGGCCATGATGACGAGGTGATTGTTGATTTTTGCCATAATCTATAGTCTTTTTTTATTTAACTTGTGCTTGATGATGAAATAGGCTGCGGCCAGCACGACGAGGACGAGGATGGCGGCCACGATGTAGTGGTTGTACTGCTTGATGGTTTCCTCAAGCTGCTCCTCGGGGACGACGGCATGCAGATACCAGCCCATAGCCGCCAGGATGGCATGCCAGCAGCCTGCACCTATAGTGGTGTAGAGCAGGAATTTCCAGTAGTTCATGCGAGCCAGTCCGGCAGGCAGCGAGATGAGGTGGCGGATGCCGGGTATGAGTCGGCCGGTGAGCGTTGCCACGATGCCGTGCTGGTCAAAGTAACGCTCGCTCTTCTCAATTTTCTCCTGATTAAGCAGGCACATCTTTCCCCAGCGGCTGTTGGCAAAACGGTAGATGATGGGGCGGCCTACATAGAGGGCTACAAAATAGTTGATGGATGCTCCCACGTCGGCTCCGATAGTGGCAAAGAGCACTACCAGGAGCACGTTGAGGTGGCCGCCGGCAGCATGATAGGCAGCAGGTGCCACTACCAGCTCGGAAGGTACGGGCACGACGGTGCTCTCCAGCAGCATCAGCAGGAAGATGGTGGGGTAGTTCAGGTTGTTGAGCAGGGTGCTTATCAGGTTCATGTATTCAGTCTGTTTAGTTCGTACTGATAATAGTCACTGGGAGCCATACCCTCAGGAAACAGAAAGCCCAGAGCGCCCTTGGCTTCTTCGGGATTACGGCGGCAGGCCTCTTCAAGATAGTGCAGGTATTCCTTGTGGCGGCCAAGGTCGTGACAGCAGAGGGCCATATAGGAGTAACCTCTGTTCCAGTCGTCGCTGACGGTGTCAAGCAGCTGTGTCAGCATGCTATAGGCTGTGGTGACATACTGGTTGTCGTAGATGGAAATGGCTGCACGCAGGATGATGTGAGGGTCGTAGCCCGACTGGCTGATGGCCTGCTTATAGGACTGCTCTGCCTCGTCATTGAAGTTGTTCGACAGCAGGATATGTCCGCGAATGACCAGCATCTCATTCTGATTGCAGTCCATTGACAGCGTCTTGTCTATGTAGAAAAGGGCTGTCTCAGGCTTATGCTGCTCGCTGTAGGCGAAGGCCAGTTCCTGGTAGATGTCTGCCAGGTACTGGGAGTCAGTTGCGGCCAGCTCCTCCGCCTTCTGTAGTTTCACAATGGCCTCTTCGTATTTGCCCACATTTACCAGGCAGCTGCCGGCGTTGAGCAGTGCAAACTCGTCATCGGGTATTTTCGCCAGGTAGCGATCATAGTACTTGATAGCCTCTTCATTGTTGCTCAGGCTGTTCAAGGCATTGGCTTTTGCCAGCAGGGCGTCAGGGTCGTCGGGGTCGATAGCTATGGCGTATTCGCTGCTGGTGATAGCGCCGCTATAGTCCTCCTTCATGTACTGTGTGCTGGCCAGGGCGTTCCAATAGCGTTTCTGGAACGGGTTCTTGTCTAACAGTTCATTGAAGAGACGCTCCGAGTCATCGTAGGCTCCTATGCCGAAGTAGGTGCGTGCCATCAGCTCCTTGAAATCCTCGGTCTCTTCCGGATGGGCGCGCAACATCCACTCCATGCCCTTCTCGCTGTTACCGTATTCTGTCCACAGGTTGGCGATGTCGATCACATAGTCCTGATATTCGTCACGGGGCAGGTCTTTCACGCAGTCAAGCAGATATTGGTCGGCTTCGTCGGTCATGCCTTGTGCCATCATGATTTCGGCGCGGCTGTAGATGTATTCAGGAGCCTGCTTGTCGTCCATCCTTTCCAGATAGTCTTTGGCAGCCTGATAGTCGCCGTTGCCAATGGCTTCATGGGCTTTGTAGTTCAGGGCGATGATGGAGTCGGGCTGCAGTTCAATGGCACGGTCTATTGCCCGCTGCGCGTCGTCATAGCGTTCGTGCAGCTGGTAGTATTCGGCAATGTCGGCAAGATCGTCAACGTCCATGAACACCAGCTGGCCGTCGGCCACTGTGCGCTCATAGTCGTCCAGCATCTCGCGGAACTCCTCGTCATTGAAATACTCCTCGTCGGTCATCTCTCTCTGCTGTTACTTTTTCCATGTGTCCTTCAAGCCGACGGTCTTGTTGAAGACAGGCTTGTCGGGGGTTGAGTCGGGGTCTACGTTGAAGTATCCTAAGCGCTGGAACTGCAGATAACTCAGCGGCTTCATCTGCGTGGCAAAGGGCTCAATATAGCAGTTGTCAAGTATCGTCAGAGAGTCAGGGTTGATAATCTGCTTCATGGCCGTTACGGCATCGCACTGCTGTGCTTCGCGTATGGCAGCCATCTCGTCGCGCGGATTCTCAACACGCCACAGACGGTCGTACAGCCTGACCTCGGCACGTACGGCGTTGTGGCAGCTTACCCAGTGCAGGGTCTTGCCCTTGATCTTGCGGTCGGCACCAGGCAGGCCGCTGCGCGTCTCTGGGTCGTAGGTGCAGTAGATGGTGGTCACGCGTCCGTCAGCATCCTCGTCGCAGGGGTGCTCTTCATTACATTTAATAATATAGGCATTCTTCAGGCGCACCTCCTTGCCGGGAGCCAGACGCATGAACTTCTTCTCGGCAATCTTCTGGAAGTCGTCGCGCTCAATCCACAGTTCGCGGCTGAACTCCACCTCGTGGGTGCCGTCGGCTTCGTTCTCAGGATTGTTGACGGCGGTGAGCATCTCGGTCTGCCCATCAGGATAGTTGGTGATGACCACCTTCACGGGGTCAAGAACAGCAGCCACACGCTGGGCACGGCTGTTCAGGTCGTCGCGCACGACGCTCTCGAGCAGCGCCATATCGTTCAGGGCATCCAGTTTGGTGTAGCCAATCTTGTCGATGAACTTGATGATGCTCTCAGGGGAATAGCCGCGGCGTCGCAGACCGCAGATGGTAGGCATGCGGGGGTCGTCCCATCCGCTGACCATACCCTCGTTGACCATCGCCAGCAGGTTGCGCTTCGACATGAGCGTGTAGTTCAGGTTCAGTTTGTTGAACTCCGTCTGGCGCGGACGGTTGTCCTCAATGTTGGCGGTCTCGCAGCGCCATTCCTTCATCCACGTCACAAACAGATCGTAGAGGGGACGGTGCTCCACAAACTCCAGTGTACACCATGAGTGGGTAACCCCCTCCAGATAGTCGCACTGACCGTGGGTGAAGTCATACATCGGATAGGCGTTCCACTTTGAGCCGGTCTTCACATGGGGAATGTTCAGCACACGGTAGATAAGCGGGTCGCGGAACAGCATATTCGGGTGGGCCATGTCAATCTTGGCACGCAGGACAAGTGTGCCAGGCTCACATTTGCCGCTGTTCATGTATTCAAACAGTTTGAGGTTCTCCTCAACGGGACGGTCGCGGAAAGGCGAGTTGGTACCAGGGCTGGTCGTTGTGCCCTTCTGCTGGGCTATGACCTCTGCCGACTGCTCGTCGACGTATGCACGGCCCTGCTGAATGAGCCATACGGCAAAGTCCCACAACTGCTGGAAATAGTCGCTGGCATAGTAGACGTGTGCCCACTCGAAGCCCAGCCACTTAATGTCGCTCTCGATATTCTCAATATATTCTGTATCTTCTTTGACGGGGTTCGTGTCGTCGAAACGCAGGTTGCACTCACCACCATACTTCTTGGCCAGACCGAAATCGATGGCTATAGCCTTGGCGTGGCCAATGTGCAAATATCCGTTGGGCTCGGGTGGAAAGCGGGTCTGAAAACGGCCTCCGTTCTTGCCGGCGGCCAGGTCGTCAATCACTTTCTGCTCCACAAAACTCACGGACTGAGAAGACGTACCTGAGGTTTTCTTCTCTTCTGTTTCTAATGCAATTTTCTCTGCCATATACCTTATATAATTATTATGGGGTGCAAAGTTACACATTATTTCTGAAACGGCCAAAAGTTCAGCCGTCATTATTTTTTTTACGATGTATCAAATTATTTACGTCCCAAATGTCGGATATTATAAATTTTTTCTTACCTTTGTACCCAAATGAAACATTTATTGTCTAATTTTAACAAACTCTTATTATGAAAAGAAGCAAATCACTACTCATTTCGGGCGGAATCATAGCTATGGCTATGACTTTTTTTACTACTCCCTCAAGAGCACAGAGCTTTGATGGGGAATTCGGATTCTTCGACCATGTGGGCGCAGGCGTATCCCTGGGTACCGACGGTATAGGTATCGATGTTGCAGCCCCATTAACAGACTGGGGAGCAGTCAGAGCAGGTATATCCTTTATGCCGGCTATTAAGTACACTAAGAAAGACGTGGAGATTGACGATCCCGCAGTGTACCCAAAGGTTGATATTGATGGTAAGTTGAATATTTTCGACTTTAAGATTTTGGCCGACTTCTATCCTTTCCAGACCAGTTCGTTCCATGTTACCGCTGGTGCTTTTATTGGCAGCAGTACGGCGGTGAAGGCCGAAAATGCAGGACCGTTCTTCAAGGATAAGGATACTGGTATCAGAGTTGGCGACTACGCTATTACCTGCGATGACAATGGTGACGTACATGCCGACGTGAAGGTGAACAGTTTCAAACCCTATATTGGTATAGGCTTCGGTCGTGCCATTCCCAAGAAGAACCGCGTGAGCGTGTCGTTCGACTTCGGTGTCAAGTTCTGGGGAACACCGGGTGTAGGCGTCGAGACAACGAAGCCTTGGGGTACTTTCGGTCGCGACAATCTGTCGTACCACAAGTTCACCTACGACGAGGTGAAAACCCCGCGTACCGGCGAGGCTGATTACATGAAAGACGTGAGAGATGCCCTGGAGATTGCCAACAAGATTATTGTATATCCGGTACTCAATGTCCGTCTGACAGGTCGCATATTCTAATTCAAACTATAACTTTACAAACATTTACGATTATGAAAAAGAATCTATTTCTTGTTGCTTTCTCTGCCTTTGCTGCCCTCACCTTCACGGCCTGCAGCAGTAGTAGCGACGATGACAACAGCGGTAGCAATACCAACACGAACACGGCAGTGAACCTGTCTAAGCCAGCCACAGCCGACAATGCCGTGGAGTTTAAACTGAACACCCCGCTGCCAGCAGCGTCTGTTACTGGAGAGGATCAACTCAAACAACTGAAGACTATCGACATCACTGAGAGCAGTCAGATTCTTCTGGAGATTATAGACCCATCGACCGGCGAGTCGAAATATGTCATGGAGAGCGCTGCCCGTAATGGCAACGAATTCAGAATGAATGGCACCAAAATCAAAGGTATTGTGAGAATTGTTCCAAGCGGGACACGTGCCGGCAACAGCACCAAACTCGAAATCAGTATTACCGTTTTGCTTGAGGGCAATACATTCGCCTATAGCACCGGTGGCGACGGCTCCAGCGTTGATGCCGAGGAGGTTATTTCGCCCATAACACCTGAGCAAGCCATGAACAATTTTGCACGTACATGGAACATTCAGGGTGCTACGCTCGAACTGAAGAGTACCGACGTGGAGGCCTATAAGGATATTTACAGTCACAATGGCGTGTTCTTCCTGAAGGACGTGCTTGACGAGGCTGCTTCCCGTGGCGTGAACTTCACTGTCAGTGAGAAGGAAGACCTTAACAAGCAGATAAAGAGTCTGACCGCTACCAAGAACGGCCTGTTCATTCTGGCTTACGTGGGTGGTGCCGAGGATGTGGCTACCTGGACCTGGGCCGACACCAACAAGACCTCTATCAAGATTACGATGAAGGCAGGCAGCACTGGTAACAAGTTTATCAACAACGATACCAAGATATCACTGGTCTTCAAGAACAAAGGCTGCGACCTGACGATGAAGATTAACTTCGACGATGACAGCAAGAAGAAGTGGGATGCCTCACTGAAACTGGTTCTGCAGTCGAATGAATAAATAGTAATTAGCAATCTTTTGCCGCCCGCTACTTGATGCCCCTGTCGTTCAGGGCCCGAGCGTAGCGGGCGGCATTGCGTAGGTGCTCGTTGTAGGAAACAGCAAAATTATGTGTGCCGGAGAAGTCCTCCTTGGCGCACATGTACAGGAAGTCGTGCTTGACATAGTTCAGCACGGCTTCCATGCCTTTGATGGAGGCTATCTTGATAGGTCCTGGGGGCAGTCCCGTGTTGCGGTACGTGTTATAGGGACTGTCAAAGAACAGCATGTCGTGGTAGATACGGCGCAGTTCAAACTGCTGCAGGGCAAACTTCACCGTAGGGTCGGCCTGCAGGGGCATGCCCTTGTGCAGGCGGTTCAGGTACATGCCTGCTATCATCGGTTTCTCCCCAACATTGGCGGTCTCCTCATCAATGATGCTTGCCAGTGTGGCCACCTCGTTGGGAGTCAGTCCGGCAGCCTCAGCCTTGGCTCTGCGCTCCTCGTTCCAGAAGTTGTCGTGCTCCTTCACCATCCGTTCCATCAGACGGTCCAGCGTCACGTTCCAGTACACCTCGTATGTGTTAGGCACGAAGAGGGCAGCAATGGTAGCCGTGTCATATCCCCAGCGCTTGCAGAAGGGCTCATCAATGAGTGCAGCGGCTATCTGCACTGAGTCCAGCATCAGTTTCCGACCAAGTACCCCTGCCAGCTTTGTCATCGTCCGGCTTTCTGGGATGGTGAGCATAATGGCCTCCTGCTGTCCGTTGCGCATCTTCCTGACCGTCTCAAGCGTGCTCTTGCCGGGTACTATGGCATACCGGCCTGTGCGGGGTCGCTTGGCATAGCCCGTGTGACGTATGATGGTGCCGAAGCCCGTCAGTCCGTGCTCGGTTGCCACGGGACGCAGTTTTGTCAGAACGGAGTCTATCGTGTCATCATTATCTATATATACGTACTGTGTCTCTTCTTGGTCTGAGAATGGTGTCAGGAAAAAATAGTAGCCCAGTGCCACAATGGCTAACACGCAAACAGCAGCTGCTGCCAGCAGATATTTGGCTTTGTTCATTGTCATGATTCTTTTCTTTTTGAAAATTTGGCTGCAAAATTACTAAAAAATGCTGATAACTGCAAAATTTTGCCCGTCATTCTTGTTTCTCAATAATTTTGCTTACCTTTGCAGGCGGAAATGATAGCAACCTTGCTGATAAGTGGACTATTGCTGGCTGCCGGAATGGCTTTGCTGCTTGTAAAGGTGCTGGGACAGAAGAATGGACGCTTCTCGTCACAGCACATTCATGATAGTAAGGCTATGCGTGAGCGTGGCATCCACTGCGTGATGGATCAGGATCGCGAATTGAGGGCAAGGAAAATGCTGAAGATTGAAGAATAGAGTTGTAAATCGAAAATCGTAAATCGAAAATTTATATTAATATATTATTAAAGGTATGAAAAAGTACGTTTTTGGTGCACTGGCCTTTGCTGCCGTGATGGCTTCGTGCAACAATGCAAGTCCGAAGATGGACGAGAAACCACAGGCTGCAGGTGCTGAGAATACTGTAGGTATGAAAATTGCATACGTAGAGGTAGACTCGCTGATGACGCAGTATAACTTTGCTAAGGACTACAGCGTAACGCTGCAGAAAAAGAGCAACAACGCCCGTAACACACTGACTCAGAAGGGCAACCAGTTGCAGGCTGCTGTCAACAACTTCCAGCAGAAACTGCAGAACAACGGTTTCCAGAGCCGGGAACAGGCCCAGGGCGTTCAGGCAGCCATCGAGCGCCAGCAGCGTGACCTCCAGGAGTTGCAGGCACGCTTAGAGGGTGAGTTGGCCAGCGAGACTCAGAAGTTCAATGAGGCTCTGCGTGACTCACTGAACAACTTCCTGACTTCGTACAACAAAGACAAGAAATACGACCTGATTCTTTCAAAGGCAGGCGACAACATCCTGTTTGCCAACCGTAAGTATGACATCACTACCGATATCATCAACGGTCTGAACAAACGCTACAAGCCATCTGCCAAGAAAGAGGAGAAGAAGGCAGAAAAGAAATAATCCGAGGCTATGCAGTTGGAGAGACTGGGCATTACCGAACTTAACGAGATGCAGCGCCAGGCGGAGCGTGCTATTCTGCATGGAACGCAAGACGTCGTACTGCTCTCACCCACAGGGTCTGGCAAGACGCTGGCCTACCTGTTGCCGCTCCTTCAACTGATCGACAGGCAGTCTCATCAGGTGCAGGCTCTTGTCATTGTACCGGGTCGTGAACTGGCACTTCAGACCGACCGTGTGCTACACGACCTGGGTAGCGGACTACACTCGGCGGCATGCTATGGCGGGCGTACGGCTATGGAAGAGCACCGCAAGTTACGGGAGATCCAGCCTCAGATAGTCTTTGGTACGCCAGGACGGCTAAACGACCATCTTGACAAGGGTAACATCAGTCCTTACGGCATACAATATCTCGTCATTGACGAGTTTGACAAATGCCTTGAAATGGGATTCCACGACGAAATGGCCAGGCTGCTCAAAAAGTTGCCTGGCATTCGTCGTCATATACTGTTGTCGGCCACCGATGCCGAACAGATTCCTGACTTTGTGCGGATGGGCCGAGTGCTGCGACTCGACTTCCTTGAGGAAGAACAGCAGATATCGGAGCGTGTCACCCTCTATGAGGTGAAAAGCCCGGCCAAGGACAAACTGGAAACCCTGAAGCATCTGCTGCTACAGCACGGAAGCGAGCAGAGCATTGTTTTTCTCGGCTTCCGCGATGCCGTAGAACGTGTCGATGCATATCTGTGTAGTCAGGGTTTTGCAACCAGCGCCTTTCACGGCGGAATGGAGCAGAAACAGCGTGAGGATGCGCTCTACAAGTTCTCCAATGGTTCGGCAAACATATTCGTCAGCACCGATCTGGCCAGTCGTGGACTCGACATTCCTGGTATTGAGAACATCATTCACTACCATCTGCCCCAGAACGAACAGGAGATGATTCACCGTGTGGGCCGCACTGCCCGCTGGGATAAGCTTGGTCGTACCTACTTTATCGTCGGCCCTCAAGAGCAAATGCCCGACTTCGTTGAGGGCAGCGTGGAACGCTTTGAACCAACTGCCTCAAGTGAGCAACCTGCTGCACCCCGCATGGCCACCGTCTATATAGGCAAGGGCAAGAAGGACAAGCTTTCTAAAGGCGACATCGTCGGATTCCTCTGTAAGAAGGGTGGACTCAGTCCATCGGAGATAGGACGCGTCGATGTGATGGACCGCTATGCCTATGCCGCTGTCAGCCGTCAGAAACTGCAGCAGGTGCTGCAACTGACGACCGGTGAGAAGATTAAGGGAATAAAAACTGTGATTGAGCAGGTGAAATGACAACCCCACTTGACAAAATGAAAGGAAATGGCGGTGTTTAGCTGAATTTCTGCTCAAATATTTGTCCAATTCAAGAAAAAAGTGTAATTTCGCAGCGTTTTTCAAAAACAAGAAGAATTAAACCAATTAAATAAGAAATTTTTTAAACATGAAGAAGTACAACTTTAATGCCGGTCCGTCGATGCTTCCCCGCGAGGTCATCGAGAATACCGCCAAACAGTGTCTTGATTTCAATGGCTCGGGTCTCTCTCTGATGGAGATCAGCCACCGTGCAAAGGATTTCCAGCCCGTCGTCGATGAGGCTGTAGCTCTGGTGAAGGAGCTGCTGCAGGTGCCCGAGGGCTACTCAGTGATTTTCCTTGGTGGCGGTGCCTCTCTGGAGTTCTGCATGATACCTTACAACTTCCTTATCAAGAAGGCTGCCTATCTGAACACAGGTGTATGGGCCAAGAAAGCCATGAAGGAAGCCAAACTTTTCGGTGAAGTGGTTGAGGTTGCTTCTTCTGCCGATGCCAACTATACCTTCATCCCCAAGGACTGGACAGTGCCTGCTGATGCCGACTACCTGCACATCACCAGCAACAACACCATCTACGGTACAGAGATTCGCAAGGATCTTGACGTGCCTGTGCGTCTGATTGCCGATATGTCCAGCGACATCTTCTCACGTCCTGTTGATGTAGCCAAGTACGATGCCATCTATGCCGGTGCCCAGAAAAACCTGGCCATGGCCGGTGTCACCATTGTCATCGTCAAGGACGATGCTCTGGGTAAGGCTCCCCGCGAGATTCCTACTATGCTCGACTACCGCACCCATGTCGACAAGGGCTCTATGTTCAATACACCTCCTGTGGTGCCCATCTATTGCGCTCTGGAGAACCTCCGCTGGATCAAGGCTCAGGGTGGTGTCGAGGCTATGGATCGTCTGGCTAAGCAGCGCGCCGAGATTGTCTACGGCGAGATTGACCGCAACAAGTGCTTCGTAGGTACCGCCAAGGAGGAAGACCGCTCGCTGATGAACCTCTGCTTCGTCATGGCTCCTGAGTACAAGGAGCTGGAGAAGGAGTTCCTCGACTTTGCTGTGTCTAAGGGCATGGTTGGCGTCAAGGGCCACCGTTCTGTCGGCGGCTTCCGCGCCAGCTGCTACAATGCACAGACCATTGAGGGTGTCAACGCACTTGTGGCCTGCATGAAGGAATTTGAGGCAAACCATTAAAGAGGCTATCGCATGAAAGTATTAGTAGCAACAGAAAAACCGTTTGCAGCAGCCGCTGTCAATGGTATTAAAGCAGAAGTAGAGGCAGCCGGCAATGAACTCGTGCTGCTGGAGAAATATACTGAGAAGGCACAGCTGCTCGACGCAGTGAAGGATGCTGACGCTATGATTATCCGTTCTGACAAGGTTGACGCAGAGGTGCTTGACGCTGCCGGACAGTTGAAGATTGTAGTGCGTGCCGGTGCTGGTTACGATAACATCGACCTGGCTGCCGCCACAGCCCATAATGTGGTGGCCGAGAACACGCCTGGACAGAATGCCAACGCTGTAGCCGAACTCGTCTTTGGCCTGCTGGTGATGGCTGTCCGCGGTTTCTACAACGGTAAGAGCGGCTCAGAACTGCTGGGTAAGAAACTGGGTATTCTGGCTTTCGGCAACGTTGGCCGTAACGTAGCTCGCATAGCTAAGGGATTTGGTATGGATGTCTATGCCTATGATGCTTTCTGTCCCGCTGAGGTGATTGAGAAGGCTGGTGTGCATGCCGTTGCCAATCAGGATGCCCTGTTCGAGACCTGCGACGTCGTCTCCCTGCACATCCCTGCCACGGCAGAAACCAAGCAGAGCATCAACTACGCTCTGGTAGGTAAGATGAAGAAGGGTGGCGTGCTGGTTAACACCGCCCGCAAGGAGGTTATCAACGAGCCTGAACTCATCAAACTGATGCAGGAGCGTGAAGACCTGAAGTTTGTCACCGACATCATGCCCGATGCCAACGACGAGTTCCTGAAGTTCGAGGGCCGTTACTTCTCTACCCCGAAGAAGATGGGTGCTCAGACTGCTGAGGCCAATATCAATGCCGGCATTGCTGCCGCCAAGCAGATAAATGCTTTCTTTAAGGACGGCGACACGCGCTTCCAGGTTAACAAATAAACGTGCTAATAACATATTTAATTCGGGAATCGCTTGGCGGTTCCCGATTTTTGTTGTACCTTTGTGCCACAATTGTTTAACTTAAAAACAGAAAGAATTATGCAGAGTGACCCCAAGCAGTGCCTTTACTGCACCAACAACCAGACGCAGCACGACCTGATGATCGAGTTCGCACAGCTGCGCGTATCGCGTGCCTTCCTTTTTAAGGAGCAGACCTATCGTGGCCGTTGCCTCGTGGCCTACAAGGACCATGTCAACGACCTGAACGAACTGTCGGACGACGACCGCAACGCCTTCATGGCCGATGTGGCACAGGTGACAAGAGCCATGCAGAAGGCCTTCAATCCTGAGAAAATCAATTACGGTGCCTACAGCGACAAACTGTCGCACCTGCACTTCCATCTGGCACCCAAATACGTTGACGGCCCCGACTACGGCGGCACGTTCCAGATGAATCCCGGCAAGGTCTATCTGACCGATGCCGAGTACCAGGAGTTGATAGACCAAATTAAGGCGAACCTATGATAGTCAAACCGTTTAAGGGCATACGCCCGCCGAAGGAACTGGTGGAGCAGGTGGAGAGCCGCCCCTACGATGTGCTCGACAGCGAGGAGGCACGCGCCGAAGCCGGTGACAACGAGAAGAGCCTCTACCATATCATTAAGCCTGAGATTGACTTTCCTGCAGGCACCAGCGAATATGCTCCACAAGTCTATGAGAAAGCTGCCGAGAACTTCCAGAAGTTCCAGGACAAGGGCTGGCTGCTACAGGATGATGACGAGCATTACTATATCTATGCCCAGACCATGCAGGGCAAGACACAGTATGGCCTGGTGCTCTGCGCCCACACCGACGACTATATGCAGGGCCGCATCAAGAAGCACGAGCTGACGCGCCGCGACAAGGAGGAAGACCGTATGAAGCACGTCCGCGTGAACAATGCCAACATCGAGCCGGTGTTCTTTGCCTATCCTGACAACGCTACGCTCAACGCCCTCATCATGCGCTATGCACAGACAGAGCCGGAGTATGACTTCATTGCACCGATAGACGGTTTCCACCATCAGTTCTGGGTCATCAGCAACCCGCAGGACATGCAGACCATTACCGACGAGTTCCAGAAAATGCCGTCGATGTATATTGCCGACGGCCATCACCGCTCGGCCGCTGCAGCCCTGGTAGGTGCCGAGAAACAGCAGCAGAATCCCAACCATCAGGGCAACGAGGAGTACAACTTTTTCATGGCCGTATGCTTCCAGGCATCGCAACTGACCATCCTCGACTACAACCGCGTGGTTAAGGATTTAAACGGCTTAAGCTCAGCACATTTCATAGAAAAACTGCAGCAGAACTTTATCGTTGAAGACAAAGGTACTGATCTCTACAAGCCCCAGCAGCTGCACGAATTCTCGCTCTATCTCGACGAGCATTGGTACAGCCTCAAGGCCAAGGAAGGCACCTACGACAACAGCGACCCCATCGGTGTGCTCGACGTTGACATCTCCAGTCGTCTCATTCTGGATGAGATACTGAACATCGGCGACCTCCGCTCCTCACAGCGTATCGACTTCGTTGGCGGTCTTCGGGGACTTGGCGAACTGAAGCGCCGTGTGGACAGCGGCGAGATGCGTGCCGCCCTGGCCCTCTATCCTGTGTCGATGCAGCAGATTATGGACATTGCCGACAGCGGCAAAATCATGCCGCCAAAGGCCACGTGGTTTGAGCCGAAACTGCGCTCAGGACTGGTGATTCACAAACTGTCATGATAATGCATAACGCCGTCATAACGAAGGGATGACCGACGAGTTCAAAACTATCAAAAATGCAGGCGAGGGCTACTACACTGAGAAGCGTAGCAAGTTCCTCGCCTTTGCCCACCACGTTGAGACCGTCGACGAGGTGAAGCAACTTATTGACGGCTATCGGAAGAAATACTACGATGCCCGCCACGTCTGCTACGCCTATATGCTGGGGGCTGAGCGCACCGAGTTCCGGGCCAACGACGACGGCGAACCCTCATCCACGGCAGGAAAACCCATTTTGGGACAGATCAACTCTGCCGAGCTGACCGACATACTCATTGTCGTCGTGCGCTATTACGGCGGCGTCAACCTGGGCACCAGCGGACTGATTGTGGCCTACCGAGAGGCGGCTGCCGATGCTATTGCCCATTGTCAGGTGGAGACACGCCAGGTGGAGGAGGTCGTCAGCTACAGCTTTGCCTATCCCATGATGAACGACGTGATGCGCATCGTCAAAGACATGGGGCCGCGTATTGTCAGCCAGACCTACGACAACACTTGCGACATCAAGCTGGCCATCCGCCAGTCGGAGGCTCCGCAGTTACGCCAGCGTCTGGCGAAGTTATCATTTGAATAGACCTTTTTTGTTAGATATGTTACGTCAAGGATTGTTTTCATGTTTCTTTCTATTATCACTCTCTGCCACGGCGCAGACGAAGTGGAATGCCCGCTATCAGCAGTATATCGACCAGTATAAGGACATAGCCATTGAGCAGATGAAGCGCTGGAAGATTCCGGCCTCCATCACACTGGCACAGGGCATCTTCGAGAGTGGGGCGGGGCAGAGCTGGCTCACGCTCCAGTCTAACAACCATTTCGGCATCAAGTGTCACGGATGGACGGGCCGCTCGGTCTATAAGGACGATGATGCCCGCAACGAGTGCTTCCGCGCCTACGACTCTGCCTTCGACTCCTTTGAAGACCACTCCCGCTTCCTGGCTTCAGGACAGCGCTACAGAAGCCTGTTCTCGCTGAAGACCACCGACTACAAGGGATGGGCACGCGGCCTGAAAGCTGCCGGCTATGCCACCAACCCGCAGTATGCCAACAAGCTGATAGACATTATTCAGCTATACAGACTCTATGAGCTCGATACGGCCAGGGGCTACGATAAGTTCATGAGCAGCCATGCCAGGGACCACGGTGTGAACGGACAGCCGCTGCACCCCATTAAGATGTACAACAAGAACTATTTCATCTATGCCCGCCGGGGGGACACCTTCCGCAGCATTGGCGAGGAGATAGGTATTTCGTACAAGAAGATAGCCCGTTATAACGAACGTGACCGACATGACCCTCTGGAGGAGGGCGAGGTCGTGTGGCTGAAGAAAAAACAGAAGCGCGCACCCAAGGACTACAAGGGACACCTGCACTATGTCAAGCGTGGCGAGTCGATGTACTTCATTGCCCAGAAGTACGGCATCCGGCTGAAGTCGCTCTACAAGATGAACCACCTGGGTCCCGATGACGACATCATGGTGGGACAGGGACTCAGGCTACGATAAGCGTCCGCAGTAGGTGAACACGTCAGGAAAGTGCTCACCTATTTTTATGGCCTCGCGGAACAGTCCGAAGACCGAGCTGCCCGAACCAGACATGGCGGCATAGACAGCACCAAGTTCGTAGAGCCGTTGCTTGATGGCGCCAATCTCAGGATGCAGGGTGAAGACACTCTGTTCGAAGTCGTTCCGAAGGTCGTCGCGCCAGGTCTCTATGGGCTGCATGACCACGTCACGACAGTTCTTCAGGGGCTTGGCGGGCTTTATCAGCGAGAAGGCCTCACGTGTAGACACAGGGATGTCGGGGCGTACCACGGCGATGTGATAGTCTGACAGGTCGAGACTCACAGGCTGCAGCCGTTCACCGATACCTTCAGCGTAGGCCGGACGGCTCAGGATGAAGAAGGCACAGTCGGCACCCAGCTTGGCGGCATAGTCTGTCATCTGTTGTTCAGACAGTCCTAAGGCAAACATCTTATTCAGCGCCAGAATGGTGTAGGCACAGTCGCTCGAACCGCCGCCCATTCCAGCTTGTGTGGGTATGCCCTTGTACAGATGAGCATGAATGCGTGGCAGGGTGGGGAAGTCCTGTTTCAGCAGCTGGTAGGCACGCACCACCAGATTGCGCTGCTCGTCGCCCTCCACCGCCATGTTCGTCACCTTGATGTCGCAGTCGGCTGCTGAGGGGAAGCCATCGGCCATCGTCGTCAGTTCCAGGGCATCCTTGATGTTGACGGGATAGAACACCGTCTCCAGGTTGTGATAACCGTCTGCCCGCCGCTCTACGACGTTCAGCCCCAGATTGATTTTTGCTATAGGAAATGTTATCATATTTACTGTTATTCTTAAGCTAATGTTAGATAGGCTCCGTCCAAATATAGATATTCCTCAAGCATCAGGTACTGTAGGGCGGCATCTACCTGCTCGTATGGAAGTGGAATCTGCTTTAGTTGGGTAATATGATGAGGCTTGTGGTCGGCCAGTAGGGTGAGTATCATCTGTCCGGCCTCCTCCCGTTTCTTGTCGTTGGTCAGCGCCTGGCTGGCTCTCAGACAGACGTCACACTGGCCGCAGTCGTGGCTACTGGATTCTCCAAAGTAGTACAGCAGCTGACGGCTGCGGCATACGTTGTCGGTCTCTATGTACTGTAGCATGGCATGGATACGTTCCTCGTAGCGTCGGCGCAGGTCATCGTAGACGGCAGGTGGAAAGATCAGATGCTCTGAGTCCTCGCGACGCTGCATGTAGCGTACGTAGGGAGTGTGCTTCTGCGGTATGAAGCGTATGATGTTCCTGGCTGCCAGCGTCTTCAGAATCATGTACACCTGAGGCTTCGTGGAGCCGCATTCCTGGGCTATAAAAGATTCGTCTATGTAAGCATAGTCTGTGAACAGACCTCCGTAGTTGCGTAGCAGTACCGTGATGACGCGCTCCATGTCAGGCTCCTGCTGGTCCAGGCGATATAACTGGTCGCGGCTCAGACAGAACATGACGCGTGCCTGTGCCTCCTGCTCCTCAATATAGTCTATGTAGCCTGCACGGTTCAGGATTTTCAGGGCTGAGTGTACCTGAACGGGGAAGTGTCGGAACTTGTGGCAGAAGTCATCGACGTTAAACTCGAAGATGGCATTGTAGCCTGAGCCTGTGGCCACCTGATAATAGTAGGACAGGTGGTCGTAGACCAGCCTGACGTAGTCTTTCTCAGGGAAGGTGTCGGCAATACGCTTCAGCAGTTTGCGCTGGTCGCTGCCGTTATAGAGCAGCACGGCGTATGCTTTCTTGCCGTCTCGCCCGGCACGTCCAGCCTCCTGGAAGTAGGCCTCTATGGAGTCCGGAGTGTCGATATGGACTACTAGCCTGACATCGGGCTTGTCAATGCCCATACCGAAGGCGTTGGTTGCCACCATTACGCGTATCTTGTCGTGCTGCCACTGCTGTTGCCGTTCGTCTTTCTGGGCGGAGTCAAGTCCGGCATGGTAGTGGGTGGCAGTGATGCTCTGATCGTTCAGCAGGTCGGCCACCTCCTTGGTGCGTCGCCGGCTGCGTACATAGACGATGGCTGCGCCAGGCGTGTTCTTCAGTATGTGTATCAGTTCGTCGCGCTTGTCGGTGGCATGGCGTACGACATAGGCCAGGTTACTGCGTTCAAACGACATGCGGAAGACGCGCTTCTCGCTGAAAGCCAGCCGTTCTTGTATGTCGTCGACGACGGCAGGGGTGGCCGTGGCCGTCAGCGCCAGCACGGGCGTATCTGGCAGTTCGTGTCGTATGTCGGCTATCTGCAGGTAGGAGGGGCGGAAGTCATAGCCCCATTGTGAGATGCAGTGGGCTTCGTCGACGGTAATGAAACTGACCTTCATGTGGCGCAGCTTCGTACGGAAGAGTTCTGACGACAGCCTCTCAGGCGAGACGTAGAGCAGCTTCACGGCACCGAAGACGGCATTTTCAAGGGTGGTCAGCACGCGTTCATGCTCCATGCCGCTGTAGATGGCTGCTGCCCGTATGCCCCGTCGTCGCAGGTTCTGCACCTGATCTTTCATCAGGGCTATAAGCGGAGTGATGACAATGCAAACGCCCTCAGCAGCCAGTGCCGGCACCTGAAAGGTGACTGACTTGCCGCCACCCGTCGGCATCAGGCCCAGCGTGTCATGACCGGCACCGATAGACTCGATGATTTCTCGCTGAATGCCGCGGAAATCATCGTAGCCCCAGTACTTCTTCAGTATTTCCTGATAAGACATACAAACTGGTTTATGATGCCTTTATCGTTTATTCTGTCTCGCTCGGCTTGATGTCCTCTATCTGTAGTTGCACCTCGCTGCGCTTATAGACGTTCTCCTCAATCGTGTAGACAATATCAAACGAGCGTTTCGACTTGATGTAGCGCGCCGCCTGACTCTGGCCGAAGGCAATGCCGTTCATCACGTTGCTCGACTTTGAGTCAACCAGTTCCAGCTTGATGTGCTCCTGCTGGCGTCCCACCACCTTGCTTGTTCCGTAGTCATAGACATTGCGGGTACAGAACAGCGGTTTGGGATTATCGGGGCCGTGGGGCGCAAATTTCTTGAGGTCGTTGTGCAGTTTCTTGGTGATTTCACGGAAATCCACCTCCTCCTCGATATCCAGCGTGGCCTCTGTCTGTTCAGGCAGGATATGGTCGTTGACATATTGCTGGAAGCGGCGCCGGAACTCTGGAATATTCTCAATCTTCAGCGACAGGCCTACAGCATAGGTGTGGCCACCAAAGTTCTCCAGTATGTCGCGGCATGATTTCACGGCGTCGTAGATGTCGTAGCCGGCTACCGAGCGTGCCGAACCGGTAGCCAGGTCGCCGCTGCGCGTCAGCACCACCGTGGGGCGGAAGTACATTTCCGTCATGCGCGAGGCCACGATTCCAACCACGCCCTTCTTCCAGTTCTCGTCGTAGAGCACGATGCTGTTATGGTGCTTCTGGCTCTCCAGTTTCTCAATAATCTGGTTGGCCTCCTCGGTCATCTGCTTGTCAACATCCTTGCGCTGTTCGTTATACTCGTTGATGTGTGTAGCCATGGCTAGTGCGCGGTTGAAGTCACGCTCCACCAGCAGGTCGACGGCTTCGATGCCGCTCTGCATACGCCCTGAGGCATTGATGCGCGGTCCTATCTTGAACACGATGTCGCTCATGGTCAGCTCACGCCCCGTCAGTCCGCATATCTCGATAATGGCTTTCAAGCCGATGGATGGACCCTGGTTCAGCTGCTTCAGTCCGTGGAAAGCCAGAATGCGGTTCTCGCCTGTCATCGATACAATATCAGCGGCTATGGACACGGCACAGAAGTCCAACAGTGGAATAAGCCTTGAAAACGGAATGCCGTTGTTCTTGGCAAAGGCCTGCATGAACTTGAAACCTACGCCACAGCCGCACAAGTGCTTAAAGGGGTAGGTAGAGTCCTCGCGTTTGGGATTCAGGATGGCCACTGCGGGCGGCAGTTCCTCGTCGGGCACGTGATGGTCACAGATGATGAAGTCTATGCCAAGCGACTTGGCATAGGCAATCTCGTCGATGGCCTTGATACCGCAATCGAGCACGATAATAAGTTTCACACCTTGTTCCGCTGCATAGTCCATTCCTTTCTTGCTGATACCATAGCCTTCCTCATAGCGGTCGGGGATATAGTATTCAATGTTAGAATAGAACTGCTGCAGGAACTTGTACACCAAAGCAACCGCCGTACAGCCGTCAACGTCATAGTCGCCGTAGACCATGATACGCTCTTTGCGGCCCATAGCATCGTTCAGTCTGTCGACCGCCACATCCATGTCGTTCATCAGGAAGGGGTCTATCAGCTCGTTTAGCATGGGACGGAAGAAACGCTTGGCCGCCGATTCCGTCTTGATGCCGCGCTGGATGAGCAAGTCGGCAAGGATTGGACTCATGCCAATCTTCTCTGCCAGCTCCTTAGCCGCCGCGGTTCTGTCGGGTGTAGGTGGTTCGTAATTCCATTTGAAATGCATTTATATTTTATTTTTGTTTATGTCGCTTTGGTGAAAACCGCCTAATATGGCAATTTACGGCTCAAAGTTACATAAAAAAAACGACATAACCTCAAGATAATACAAAAATTTAACAGAATTCAACTTTAGCAGATGGCCTGTCTATGTTTTTTTGAGATATGATAAAGAAAAAGGGTTTAAAAGTTTGTCGGTTCAAAATTAAAGCGTAACTTTGCGGCAGAATGAGAAAGTCGGTAAGATTAGGATTTTTTTTCTTTGCTTTTGCATTGGTGGCTTTGCTGTGCTCTTGTTACAATCGTGGCCAGCTGTCGCCCGATGCCTGGGACCTGACACAGCAGCAGTTAGACAGCATCTCGTTCTACACCACTCACCACTATACGCAGAACTATAACTTCCTGGTGAGGGCCGACTCCATGCCCATCATACCGCAGCTGCCTGCCGAGGCTCTCAGCGACATGCCCGTTGACACGCTGATGGTCTACAAGGGCGACCACCTGGTGGTGGCTGACATCACCACGGTGCCCGCCGACACCATTGACTCCGTATGGGTGAAGGTGGCACGCGACCAGGAGACCTTCGGCTGGATACATGAGCACGACATGCTGGTGGCCGTCTCGCCAGATGACCCTATCTCGGAGTTCATTGATTTCTTCTCCGACGCCCACCTGCTCATCTTCCTGGCATTGGTGGTGGTGGTCGTGGCCGTCTATGTGAACCGCAAGCTGATGAGGCGACAGGCCAAGCTCGTCCACTTCAACGACATTGCCTCGTTCTATCCCACCTTGCTCTGTCTGCTGGTGGCAGCCTCGGCAACACTCTATTCCAGTATCCAGATGTTCGACCCTGAGAAGTGGCGCCACTTCTACTATCACCCTACGCTCAACCCCTATGCCGTGCCCTTTACGCTGGGGCTGTTCCTGGTCTCGGTGTGGGCCCTTCTGATTGTGGGCGTGGCCGTGCTCGACGATGTGCGCCGCCAGCTGCCCTTTGGCGAGGCGGTGCTCTATCTGTTAGGATTGGGAGCCACCTGCGCCGTAGACTACGTTGTGTTCAGCGTCTCCACCTTATATTATATAGGCTATCCGCTGTTTCTGGCATACGCTGTGTTTGCCCTGTACCGCTATTTCTGCCAACCACGCCCTCGTTACCAGTGTGGGCGCTGCGGTGCACCACTTTACCGGAAGGGTACCTGCCAGCATTGCGGTGCTCTTAACGAATAAACAAAAACTTAACATACTAACAACTATAAACATGAAGAACTATTTACTTGAGAAACTAAGTATTGCCTGCATGATGGCCTGTGCCGTCATGACAGCCGTGGCAGCCGACATACATGTGGCCACTACGGGTAGTGACGACAATGCCGGCACGGAGGCAGCACCGCTGCTGACTATCCACAAGGCGCTGGAGCTGGTGAAGGCCGGCGACCGCATCCTGATTCACGAGGGAACCTACTACATCGCCGAACGGCTCAAGATTCCCGAGTTGCCGACGAACCCCGATTTGCGCTGTGAGATGCGTGCCTGGCCGGAGGAGGCTGCAGGCAAGGTGATCATAGACGGCTCGAACATGAACCCTGCATCGGAGATAGCCTTTAAGCAGGCCCGTTGTATCTATGTCAACCACCTGGCCAACTACTGGACCTTCTACGGACTGGTGTTGCAGAATGCCAAGGACAACGGCATGAAGATGGAGGGCTCGTACAACATCGTGGAGCGCTGTACCTTCCGCTGGAACAACGATACCGGTCTGCAGCTGGGTATGTTCAAGGACTTCAGCATTGAGGAGACCAAGTCGTTCCCCATCAGCGGACAGCCGGAGTACAATCCCGGCTACAGCTACTGCCGATACAACAAGGTGATTAACTGCGACGCCTACGAGAATGCTGACCTGAAGTCGTACAGCGGCTCTGACGACGGCGGTGATGCCGACGGCTTTGCGTGCAAACTGTTCCCAGGCCCCGGAACGGAATTCCGCGGCTGCCGTGCCTGGACGAACTCGGACGACAACTGGGATCTCTACATGGTTTACCATCCTGTGGTGATAGACCATTGCTGGGCTTACCATGCCGGCTATACCAAGGACGGCAAAGAGGGTAAGAACGGCAACGGCTTCAAGCTGGGTGGCGGCGGCTCGGCCGGCGGTGCTGCCTTCGACCAGTCTACGGGTGCCCATGTGGTGACCAACTGTGTGGCCTTCGGAAACCTGCACAAGGGCTTCGACCAGAATAATGCCATCGAGGGTATGTACGTCATCAACTGCACGGCCTGGGGCAATGAGTTCAACTACCGCTTCCCCACCATCTTCAAGTATGGCACGATGACCATCCGCAACTGCGTAGGGTGGGGGGCCACCGCCCAGAAGAGCGGGGTCAACATAGGCAACCATGAGTTCTTGTCGCCCGACAAGGAGGGCTATCAGGACCCCGACACCGAGTATAACTCCTGGACCACCATAGACGGCTGCAACCCCATCAAGGAGGGCTACAAGGAGGGAAAGACGCAGATAGAGACCAAGGACCACTCCGGCGAGTTCCTGTCGCTGAGCGTCGACGACTTCATGGCTCCCCGCGAGGCCGACGGTTCGCTGCCCAACAACAACTTTGCACGCCTGAAACCCGGCAGCATCTTCAAGGATATGGGTACGCCTATCATCGGCTACACCCCCACGCGCAAGATGACCGAGGCAGAGTGTACGGCTGCCGGACTGGAATATATCACCGCCGACGACATCTACATACCATACAACGATGCCGCACCCGACTTCGGTGCCTTCGAGCTGGACGGCGTGCCCTTCGAATTTACGGTGCCCGAGAAGATTGAGGTGAAATGCAGCACGGCCAACTCGTCGCAGGAGATTGTAGCCGGGCAGGCCATTGAGGCCATCGTCTATGAGTGGAGCGAGGCAGGCACCGGCGCCACCGTGGAGGGACTGGCTGAGGGGCTGACCTATAGCGTCAGCGGCAACACGCTGACCATCAGCGGCACGCCCGCCACCGGCTGCTCCTTCAAGGTTACCATTTCGGGCGACAGCGACAAGGGCGTGAAGGCCGTCAGCACAACGGGCATCGTGAAGACCGTCACCCCCTTCAAGGTGCTCACCGGCGACTGGTATCACTTCACCGATGCCTTTGAGGCGTTGCCCGCCGACCTGCAAGGCGTATTGGAGCTGGTGCAAGGCGACAACAGCGATGCAGGCAAAGCCCTGACATCCATTGACCCTGAGAAGGAAGAGTCGGGCTCTGGCTTCGGCAAGGGTGCGCTCTGCATGGGACAGAGTAACGGCGGTCTGAAGCTGACGCTCAAGGATGGTGTGCTGGAGCTGAAGCTGAACCTGTACTTCACCGGCGGCCGTTCGTTTAAGATTACCTGTACGCTGGCCGACGGCACCTCGAAGAGCGTTACGACTGAGAAATACAAGAAGGGAACGTACGGCGGCTATGACATCCTGACCACTGCGGGACTGACCGACGAGGCCGCCAGGCTCAAGGTGAGAAGCATCGTGTTCCAGCAGAACGGTGCCAACGGCGGTGCCCGTGCCTACGACATGTATGTGCGTGTGCCCGACAACGGCACAACAGCCATCGAGACACTCAGAGGCCAGGGCGCAGGCGTGGCTTACAAGAGGCTTCAGGACGGAAGGATCATTGTCGTGAAGAACGGCCAGAGCTATAACCTTCAGGGACAAGCGGTTCAGTAATTTATGACTATGAAGAAACTGACATTATTATTCAGTCTGCTTTGCTTTGCCTTCACCCTGCAGGCAGCCGATGTGGCTGAGGACTTTAGCACGCTGGAAAAGGGGAAATACGGCACCGGCAGCGAACAGACGGTAACGCTGCCCTCAGGCGAGTGGCGGGCGCTGAAGATGGAACTCAAGGTAAACAGCGGCACCAGGCAGTTCACCTTCTCAAGCGGTACGGGGTCCTGTCTCATCACACCGGCCATGGACGATCCGGGCAAGATAACCGTTGACTGGGGCTCTGGCGGTAACAACAAGCTGACCATCAGCTACTCTGTTGATGGAGGGGCCTGGCAGCAGCTTGACCAGATTTCGTCAGGAGGCTCGGGAGCCAAGTCGTATGGCAGCAAGACGGGACTCGACGGACAGTCCAACGTGCGCTTCCGCTTTGTAGGCAGTTCCAGCAACACGTATGTGACAAAGGTGGTCATCAAGTCGGCCAGCGTCGTACCCACCGATCCTGACGACCCCACCTATATCACGGAGGGGACATGGGTGCCCACGAGGGCATTCCCCGCAGCCGTGAACACCTATTACATATCGCCTGACGGCAACGACGCGACGGGCGACGGTTCGGAGGCCAAACCCTGGTACAACATTGCCGTGGCATACGCCGCTGCACAGCCCGGCGACCATATCGTCTGCAAGGGCGGAACCTATAAGATTAGCAAGTACGGCACCGACGGCAAGCTCACCGTGCGCATGAACAAGAAGGGCACGGCCACAGCCCCCATCGTCTTCCGTTGCGCCGATGGCGAGAAGCCCGTCTTCGACTTTGAACAGCAACTGCTCGACTGCAAACGTAGCACTAAAAACGTTGGCGACAGAGGTGTTCTGCTCTCAGGCGACTACCACATCATTTTCGGCATTCACATCAAGCATGCTGCCGACAACGGCATCAAGCTGGAAGGCTCGCACAACCGCATTGAGCGCTGTGAGTTCTCGTATAACCTTGACACGGGGTTGCAGTTAGGCTTTGGCCATCATTTCAGCGACACCCATCCCGGCATCAGCAAGAACGATGGCTCCTACTGTGCGTATAACGACATCGTGGACTGCGACTCACACCACAACTGCGACTGCGATGCCAACTACGGCAGCGATGCCGACGGTTTTGCATGTAAGATGCACAACGGCAAAGGCAACCGCTTCATACGCTGCCGCGCATGGCGTAACAGCGACGATGCCTGGGACCTCTACGAGACCGACTACGATGTCATCCTCGCCGAGTGCTGGGCTTGGGAGTCGGGCAACAAGACTGACCATGAATGGGTGAAGGACTATCTGGACACGTCGGCATCGTTCTCAGGCAATGGCAACGGCATCAAGCTGGGCGGCAATGGCGAGGGTGGCAACTCACTGGGCGTTCACTATGCCTTCAACTGCATCGCCTTCGGCTGCAACGAGGGCAGTTCGGTGAAGGGCTTCGACTGCAACAGCCACCATGGCGGTCATGTGCTGGTGGGCTGCTTGGGCTTCGACAACAGCTACGACTTTATGTTTGAGAGCAGCGGTTCCGACAATAACCGTTATTATAATAATGTGTGTCTGGGCAAGCAGGAAATTTGCGTCGGCTACGACGACTACAACGCCCTGGCTGCACCCATGTCGAAGAACGGATGGAGCAACCACCTGGTGACAGGGGCTTCTGCCAATGACTATGTAACACTCGGCGAGGACGATGCCCTGCTGCCACGCGACATCTACGGCGGTATGCCCCGGCGGTTCGGCCGCCTGACGGCTGACCCTGAGAATGTGCTCACCGATGCCGGCAATGCAGACCTGGACAATGTCAACGGCGTGTGGCAGCAGTTGGTGAGCGACTTTCCCTTCCTGGCACGTAGCGTTACAGGCGCGTCCCGCGACCTCGGCCCCTACGAGCGTCCCGGCACCACCACCGGCATAAGCCCCACCGCACTCTCCAAGGGCAGCGCCGACGGGCAGCAGAAGTTTCTTAGAGACGGTCGTCTCGTCATCAGGAAGAACGGTCAGCACTATAATGTCATGGGACAAAAGCTGTAGACTCACCCCTGAAAGCTGTTCTAAAAAACGAAAAAATTGTATAAAATCCAGACAAATCTGCGCGAAAGAAGGAAAAAATGCCTACCTTTGCACCGGATAAAACCATTAACAACGTAAGAATATGAAGAAAATCATGATGACTATGGCGCTTGCTGTCAGCATGCTGATAGGAGCGCAAACCGTAAAGGCACAGGAGGTGCTGACACCTGCACAGCAGGCTGAGATGAAGGCTAAGAAGGCTGCCGACGATGCTGCTGCCAAGGCTCAGAAGGAAGCCGAGAAGGCCCAGAAGAAGGCTGAGAAGGCCCAGAAAAAGAAGGAGGCTGAAGCTAAGAAGAAGGAGAAGGAGGCCAAGAAGCGCGAGAAGCTGCAGAAGAATGCCGAGAAGACGCGCAAGGCTGCCGAGAAGGCTCAGGAGAAGGCAACCAAGGCTCAGGAGGAGTACGCCAAGAATCCCAACGACAGCAAACTGCAACTGAAGGCCGCCAAGGCAAAGATTGCCGCTGAGAAGGCTGCCGAAAAAGCAGCAAAGGCCGCCAAGAAGATTGATTAGGCATTACTTCTTAACGCATACAAGAAAAGGCTCGCTATATCAGCGAGCCTTTTCTGTATGGGGAATGTTCAGGTTTATTCGCCTTTGATAGCAGCTACACCAGGCAGCACTTTGCCCTCGATGGCCTCGAGCAGTGCACCGCCGCCGGTAGAGATATAGCTCACCTGGTCGGCCAGGCCGAACTTGTTGACACAAGCCACAGAGTCGCCACCGCCAATCAGCGAGAAAGCACCCTCGGCCGTGGCCTTGGCAATAGCGTCGCCGATAGCGCGTGAACCAGCGGTGAAGTCATCACACTCGAATACACCGGCAGGACCGTTCCACAGAATGGTCTTGGCACCCTCGATGGCAGCGGCAAATGCCTTCTGGCTCTCAGGACCGGCATCAACACCCTCGAAGCCTGCGGGAACCTTGTTGGCGGGGCAGGTGATAATCTCAGCACCCTCCTTGACGGTCATCGTACCGAAGTCCAGACCGTTGGTGGCAGTGCAGTCTGTGCCCAGAACCAGCTCCACGCCGTTCTTCTTGGCCAGCTCCTCAACGCCCAGGGCAACGTCCAGCTTGTCCATCTCAACGATTGACTCGCCAATCTCGCCGCCATGAGCCTTAGCGAAGGTGTAGGTCATGCCACCGCAGAGGATGAGCTTGTCAACCTTGCCCAGCAGGTTCTCGATGATACCAATCTTTGAAGAAACCTTCGAGCCACCCATGATAGCCACGAAGGGACGCTTGATGTTCGACAGCACGTTGTCAACAGCCTGAACCTCCTTCTCCATCAGCAGACCCAGCATCTTGTTGTCGGCATCGAAATAGTCGGCGATGACAGCCGTAGAGGCGTGCTTGCGGTGTGCCGTTCCAAAGGCATCCATCACGTAGCAGTCGGCGTAAGAAGCCAGTGTCTTGGCAAACTCCTTCTGAGATGCCTTCATGGCCTTCTTGGCCTCGTCGTATTCGGGAGTACCCTTCTCAACGCCGACGGGCTTACCTTCCTCCTCGGGATAGAAGCGCAGGTTCTCAAGCAGCAGAGCCTCGCCCATCTTCAGGGCAGCGGCAGCCTCCTGAGCCTTGGCGCAGTCGGGGGCAAAAGCCACGGGAACGCCCAGGGCCTTCTCCACAGCCTCACGAATCTGTCCCAGCGACTTCTTCATGTCAACCTTACCCTTGGGCTTGCCCATGTGCGACATGATGATGACAGCACCACCGTCACCGAGAATCTTCTTCAGCGTGGGCAGGGCACCGCGGATGCGGGTGTCGTCAGTAATCTTACCATTCTCGTCCAGGGGTACGTTGAAGTCTACACGTACGATTGCCTTCTTACCGGCAAAGTTCATTTCGTTGATTGTCATAATGTTCTATTATTATTAATGATGTAAAAACGTTCTCTTCAATCGTGCCGCAAAGATACGAAGAATTATTGTTATATCGCTAAGCGGCGTGTCGAATTTATGTTTTTTTTACGCTCTTTTGTCCATAATGTAAGGCGTAGTTTGCAACTGTGTGATAAATCCAGATTTTCATCGTGAGGTTTTTGCCGTCATGGTTGTGTGGTGTCAGAAAAAAAGTGTAACTTTGCAGCCGTTTCCCGATGGTATAAGAGGAATAATAAGAAAATGATGGAAAAAGATTCTGTAATAATATTAAGCGGTGGCGTCGATTCCGTCACCTTGCTGTATGACGAACAGGAACGGATAGCGCTGGCCATTTCGTTCGACTACGGTTCGAAGCATAACGCTCGTGAGATACCCTTTGCACGGCTGCACTGCGAGCGTCTCGGCATCAGGCATATCGTGATACCCCTGGACTTCATGACCAAATATTTCGTCAGCTCGCTGCTAAAGGGTGGCGACGACATTCCCGAGGGTCACTATGAGGACGAGAACATGAAGTCGACGGTGGTGCCTTTCCGTAACGGTATCATGCTCTCCATAGCGGTCGGTATTGCTGAGTCGAATGGACTGAAGTACGTCATGATGGCTAACCACGGTGGCGACCACACCATCTATCCTGACTGTACCCCGCAGTTTGTCGATGCCTTTGACCAGGCCGCTGCTGCCGGCACGTTTGTCAACGTACACCTGCGATCGCCCTATACCAACATCACGAAGGCCGACATTGCACGTCGCGGCAAGGTGCTGGGCATCGACTACAGCGAGACGTGGTCGTGCTACAAGGGTGGCGAGCACCATTGCGGCAAGTGCGGCACCTGTGTGGAGCGCCGTGAGGCACTGGCCGATGCGGGCATTGATGACCCGACGGTCTATGAAGAATAGAAGACAACTAAAACAACCAAAACAACTTTAGTTATTAAGCGATTAAGGTTGTCCTGGTTGTTTAAGTTGTCTTCTTAATATTTCATCCGAACAGGGCGCGGAGGGCCTCTTCCACCTTGCGGACTGGGTGCAGCTCAATCTTGAACTTCTTGCGGTCCAGTCCTGAGAGGTTGTATTTCGGTATGATGATATGCTGGAATCCCAACTTCTCAGCCTCGCTGATGCGTTGCTCGATACGGGCCACAGGACGCACCTCGCCGCTCAAGCCCACCTCGCCGGCCATGCACCATCCTTCCTCGATGGGCGTGTCGACATTGCTTGACAGTACGGCAGCGATGACGCTGAGGTCCATGGCCATGTCGGTGACGCGCAACCCGCCGGCAATGTTCAGGAACACATCCTTCTGCATCAGCTTGAAACCCACGCGCTTCTCAAGCACCGCTAAGAGCATGTTCAGGCGTCGCTGGTCAAAGCCCGTGGCCGAACGCTGTGGCGTGCCGTAGGCTGCCGACGACACCAGGGCCTGGGTCTCTACCAGGAAGGGACGCACACCCTCTATGGCACTGGAGATGGCCACTCCCGACAGTCCGTCGTGGTCTTCTGTCAGCAGCAGTTCCGAGGGGTTCGATACCTGCCGCAGTCCCGTCTGTTGCATCTCGTAGATACCTAATTCCGAGGTGCTGCCAAAGCGGTTCTTGATACTCCTGAGAATACGGTACATATAGTGCTGGTCGCCCTCGAACTGAATGACGGCATCCACAATGTGCTCCAGAATCTTAGGACCTGCCAGCGACCCTTCCTTGGTGATGTGGCCGATGAGGATGACGGGCACGCCGCTGGTCTTGGCAAAGCGGAGTAGGGCAGAGGCACACTCGCGCACCTGGGCAATGGAGCCGGCACTCGACTCCACATCCTCGGTGGCTATGGTCTGTATGGAGTCTACCACCACAAGCTCTGGCTGTACGTCCTTGATATGCTCGAAGATGGCTTCCAGCGAGTTCTCACAGAGAATCAGAAAGTTGTCGTTCACGCCGTGGGCAATACGCTCGGCGCGCATCTTCAGCTGATGCGCACTCTCCTCACCGCTGACGTAGAGCACGCGTTTGTCTGTCAGCTGTAGCATGGTCTGAAGTGATAGCGTAGACTTGCCGATGCCCGGTTCGCCCCCCAGCAGGATAATGCTGCCCGGCACAAGACCGCCGCCCAGCACACGGTTCAGTTCCCCATCGTGCATGTCAATGCGCGGGTCATCCTTAGCAGAGATGTCACGCAGCCTCAACACCTTGTTCTTACGCAGCTGATGGCCGGCAGTGGCGGCGGCTGACGTGGCTGCCTGCTGCCGCGTGTCGGCCACGCGTATCTCCTTATAGGTGTTCCACTGGCCGCAAGCCGGACACTTACCAATCCATTTTGCCGATTCTTGTCCGCAGTTAGAGCAGACGTATGCTATCTTGTCTTTTGCCATATAATATGTGCATTTTAGCTATTCAAAGAAGATGAAGCCGTTTCTCATTACAAGATGATTGAATGGATTGTTATCGGCAATCTCCTTCAGAGTAGCTCTGTGCACTCTTCGTCCAAGTGCTCATTACAAAATTCTACTGCAAGTTCTATCACCCTTGTTTCTCTTTCTTTTAGTTGTTCCTTATCCATTTGTCCATTCTTTTATCGTATTATAATTATTGTCTGTTAACCATGTTCTTTTGGCTGTCTTTGCGAATTCTGGCTATAATTTAGCTTCAAAATTGAACCATACAGAGCATTCTCTTGTGGGTACTCGCGGAGCAAGTATTGCTGTAATTCGGGTTGGGTCATATTATGTATTATGGTTCAATAAAGACCGGTGTTCCTTTCGCATGGTTAGCATCCAGTTCTATAAGTCTTTCTATTAGATGGTGTTCCACTGAACCACTCAGCCTCGGGAACATCACACTTACTTTGCGTCTTCTTCCTTTCCTATGTTGCCCAGTCGTTTGATAGCATCCAGATAGTCCTGTTCTACATCGCTGATGGTGCGTTGTTTGTATTTGCGATATTCGCTTGTCGCGTGTTCCATTGCTTCGGCATGCGATACGCTGCCGGCACCTTGCAACAGTTGTTCGCCAGACATTGTAAGAATGCGGTCTAAATAGTTGGCCCAGTCGTTCATTGTCATCGGCTGTTCGCGTTCTGCCTGTCGTTCTGCAAAGTCCAAATATCCCGAAACCAGTTGCCCCATAGTACGGAGTTCTTTGGCATCCAGGTAGTTCTTCGCTGTTTTAGCTTCAACCAATGTGGGCTGATTACCTTTGAACGTGAGAAGCCCCATGAAGTCTTTTTCTGCATCTGCACGTTCCACTATCAACTCTGCAGCTGTGCGTCCATGGATGGCATAATGAATCTTGTTCTGTACTTTCTTGAAAAACTCCTGAGATACAGATGCTCGTGGGTCATAGTCGATACTTGTGGCGTAAATTTCCAGCACTTGCCGATAGAGGACCTTCTCTGTGGCTCGGATGTCTCGGATGCGTTCAAGTAGTTCTTTCCAGTAACCGCCACCGCCAAGTTTCTTAAGCCGTTCATCGTCGAGTGTAAATCCTTTGACAATATATTCTTTGAGTCGTTCCGTAGCCCATTGCCTGAACCGTGTCGCAATGATGGAGCGCACACGGTACCCCAAGGCAATAATCATGTCCAAATTATAAAAAGTTGTCAGGTATAGTTTGCCGTCTGATGCAGTTGTTCGGAATTTCCGAACAACTGCATCTTCCTGCAATTCGCCTTCTTCAAATATGTGCTTGATGTGTTCACTTACATTCGATTTGCTCGTTTGATACAGCTCGCACATCTGGGCTTGTGTGAGCCACAGCGTGTTATCTTCAAGCTTTACGTCTATTTTCGTCAGCCCGTTACCGTCCGTATAAATAAGAATTTTGTTGTTTTCTTCCATTTTTTATGCATAATGTTGATGCGTGATACAGCCTCATGACAATACCGCTGCAAATATACTGCTTTTTTCTGAAAAACCAATTTCCTTCAGCTTCATTTTGCGCAAAAACGTTAAATATTTCCTTCTTTTTGTGCGTTTTCAATATTATTATAAATAAGGTGATTAGCGGCAGTGTGGTATATTGGTGTACGGCTTATTATTTTGCGGATTTTATTTTCTTGATTTCCTTCCATTTTTTTTGTTTTTACAAATAAAGTTTGTATGTTTGCACCCGACTAAGCCAGCCACTCTATGGCAGGGCGGGTCAAAACAAACATCGATGGAGTCCGGAGGCCGACGATGCAGTTTGTAGGGCTTGGCCAATGGGTAAAGGACGTTTTCGGACGTTACTGTCTGTGCAGTCAAATCTCGCAAATTTGAATCTAAGTACAGGTGTAATGCAACTGTAGTGTCCGCGTTGGTGAACGAAAAGATGACATGCCAGAATACGATATAGCATTAGAACTTGCACGGCTTCACATCCTGACAGGAGCAGACTTCATACGTCAGTTGAAGATGCTGACCACTCTTTACATCTTCAAACCTGTTGAGAATGAGAAAGACATCTTTGCAGCAGCTGGTAGCCACCGTGAAGACTTTCCCTTGTTACTTGATGCAGCACGCAAGGCTGTTGCTCATGGAAACAAAGTTTACATCTTGCCCAATCCAAAGGGAATAAGGACAGCTGACTTCATCTTTGAAAATAAAGGAGTCTATAAGATGTATGACTTAAAAACCATTCATGGCAAGGCTTCTGTCATGAATCGGTTGCTTGAATCTGTCGGGCAGACTACCCATGTGCTACTGAACATGGCTACTGACTACCGTGCGATTTCATTAGCAAGCTGTATCAAACGATATTTTGAAATCAACCCTAGTGCTATGGAGGTTTTGGTGTTCAAGGGGAAGAAATCAATACTATTAAAACGAAGTTCAACGGAAAGCAGAGACTTTTTCAACACGTTTAGCCGTAGATATAACAAATAAAGAGTTGCCTAAACAACTCTTTAAAACGGGACGGTGGCGATATGGTCCTGCCCCCACTCGGAAACTTACCGGATAGCCAAAACATATGTTTTGACGCTGCAAATATACAAACTTTTCCCGAACTTGACAAACTTTTCCGCACGTTTTTCTTCCTTTTCGGCCGGTTTTTGATTTTTTAAGGGTTTGAAGAGGCCGTGGTGAACTCCTATATAACAAACCTGTCATTCAAATTATTTGCATATTTTCCGTTGGAGTTAAATCTCTCCTTCTTTTTGAGGTTTCTCTATAATATTAATTAGGTGAGTAACCGCAGTGTGGTATATTGATGTACGGCTTATTATTTTGCGGATTTTATTTTTTTTCTTGATTTCCTTCCAATTTTTTTGTTTTTACAAATAAAGTTTGTATATTTGCAGCGGTGTTCTTGTGAACACCACATTTTGATTGCTCAATCACTCTGCTGAACTGCGACCTCAAAAGAGTTAAACGAGCGGAAACAAATACACATTGGAGCTGCACCATAGAGTGCAGACTTCTCCATAGTGTATTTGAGGTTGTCGCAGACCTAGCAGAGTGTATGGCAGGTCTGCACTTTCTTTATGGCCTGAAGTTAGTGCTAACAGCTTATGTTTTTTTGATGAATTAGTACTAATTATAAGACAAAGAGGTTATGAACGATAATGAATTGATGAACCGAAGAAGGTTCTTTAAGAAGACCGCAAAGGAAATGCTTCCGATGCTTGGCGCGTTTGTTGCTGGACCAACGGTAATATTGAATACGCTGGCTTCATGTGGTTCTGATGGATGTGATGGTTGTGAGGCGGCATGTCAAGACAACTGTAGTTCTTCTTGTTATGGTTCATGTTCCAGTAGCTCTTCTAATGAAGGATGCTCTGATTGCTCATCTTCTTGTAAAGGAACTTGTTCCACAACATGCTTAGATTCTTGTAGAGGTTCTTCGCAAAGCACTCCTTCATCTAAGGGCGATGGCTCGTACTCAAATCCTTTCAATGCATCAGAAGCCCGTAATTATGCAGCATCTCTGGCAGCAGATGAAACTACAACCAAGAGTTTCTATGTGAAAGGAAGGGTATCTTCAATAAAAAATAATTTTAGTATAGAATATGGTACAGCAATATTCTATATGACTGACGAAGGCAAGTCGGAGGATATATTCCAAGTCTACAGAGCGTATTATTTGGAGAATAAGGCGTATCAGTCTGGTGATTTGCTGGCTGTTGGGGATAATGTTGTGGTATATGGGAAGTTGTCTAACTATAAGGGAACAACTCCAGAGTTGGCTGACAGAAAGGGTTATTTGTACTCATTAAATGGGAAAACAACACCCGCCGTTACCACTGGAGGTGATGGAAGTCTGTCAAATCCATATAATGCGAAGGAGGCTTCCGACTATGCTAAGTCATTAGGTGCAGATGTCGTTTCCAGCAATAATGTATATGTAAAAGGTGTTATTTCTTCTATTAAATATGAGTATTCTGCAAATTATGGAACAGCGGTTTATAATATTTCTGACACAGGTAGGGCAGAGAATGAGTTTACCATATATAGTAGCTATTTCTTCGACAACAAACCATGGAAAGAAGGAAACACGCAAATAAAAGTCGGTGACACTGTCATTGTTTGTGGAAGAGTTGTCTTCTATAAAGGAACAAATCCCGAAATGGCAGAGAAAAAGAGCTGGCTTTATTCACTCAATGGCAAAACGAGTGACAGCGGGAATAGTGGCTGTTCAGGTAGCTGTGCATCAACTTGTTCAAGCACTTGCACCGGTACCTGTGAAGGTCAGTGTGCCGTTGGATGTAGCAGCAGTTGTGGGGCTGATTGTGCTGGCAGTTGTTCTTCTGGCTGCAGCACCACCTGTACGGGGACGTGCAAGGGCGAATGCTCTACGACTTGTGCCGGCGGCTGTAGCAGCGGCTGTTCCACTACCTGTACGGGCGGCTGTGACACTGGGTGTAATACAGGCTGTACGTCTTCGTGCGCAAAAGGTTGTTCCAACGACTGCACAGGCAGTTGTGACACTGGATGTGATACTGGCTGCTCCACATCTTGTGCCAGAGGTTGTGCTGAGACGTGTGCCACTGACTGTAAATGGGAATGCACAAGAAATTGCGCCAGTGACTGTACAAGAAACTGCGCATCGGATTGTTCTTCCACTTGTACAAGTAATTGTGCCAATGACTGCACAAGAGCTTGTGCCAACAACTGTCTTACAGGATGTGAGGATACATGTCGTACAGGCTGTTATGGAAGCTGTAATGGATCATGTGGTGGAGAATGCCGTGGCAAGTGCATAAACAGTTGTGGCCAATATTGCAAAGGAGGAAACAGCGGTTCGTGTAGGAGCAGTTGTAACTACGATTGTTCCAATTCCTGTTCGAACACTTGTTATACGATGTGCTATTCTTCAAGCATGTAGGCATGGCTTTTGAAATCTTATGATAGCAGAAATAAAGGAACAAGACATAGGCTGGCAAAACGGCATGGCAAAGAGCATCACGTTCATCGTGACGAAGGACTGCCAGCTGGCGTGTAAGTATTGCTACTTGGTAGGTAAAAACACGAAGGAAAGAATGACATGGGAGGTGGCAAAGGAGGCCATCGACTATATCCTCGACCGTGAGGAGGACTTCCGCGAGGAGAGCGTCGTGTGGGACTTCATCGGCGGCGAGCCATTCTTGGAGATAGATCTGATAGATAAGATCTGCGACTATCTGAAGACTGAGATGTACAGGAGGAACCATCATTGGTTCAATTCCTACCGCTTCTCGTTCTCCACCAACGGCATCAACTACCACACGGAGCGGGTGCAGCGGTTCATAGAGAAGAACAAGAATCACCTATCGATAGGAATCACCATCGACGGCACGAAACGAAAACATGACTTAAACCGTATTTGGAAGACGCCGGAGATGGAACAGGGCATACAGCCAAAGCCAGATGAGGAGAAAGGCAGCTACGAGGATGTGGTGAAGAACATCCCCCTATGGTTGAAGCAGTTTCCTGGTGCGGCAACGAAGGTGACCATCGCATCTGCGGACATACCATACATCAAAGAAAGTGTGCTGCACCTTTATGCTTTAGGCATCAAGGAGGTGAATATCAACTGCGTGTTTGAAGATGTGTGGAAGGACGGCGATGACGTACTCTTCGAAGAGCAGTTGACGGAATTAGCCGATGCTATTATTGGCATGGATCTTTATCGCGACCATGCTTGTTCGTTCTATCAGGAGTTTATCGGCAAACCGATGGATTCAACGCGTGATAACCAGAACTGGTGCGGTGCAGGAAAAATGCTGGCTATTGATGCAGCAGGCAACTTCTATCCCTGCACCCGTTTTGCAGCTTACTCTCTACGTAACAAGCCTGCTTGGATTATCGGCAACATCCATGATGGTATTGACCAAAACAAACTTCGCCCTTTCCTGACGCTTGACCGCACAACACAATCGACTGAGGAATGTATTAATTGTGAAGTGGCGAGCGGATGTGCATGGTGCCAAGGCGAGAACTATGACGCGGCTCTGACGCATACCGTCTTTCAGCGTTCAACTGCCATCTGCAAAATGCATAAGGCTCGGGTTCGCGCCAACAACTATTATTGGAACAAACTGTTTCGTAAGCTTGAGTTGGAGGGAAGACGAGAGGAATATGAGAAACAGAAATCTAAAGCGAGTGAAACGATATGCTGACATACCTTATAGTATTATTGGACGACACGAGCACCTCGTTTTGTCATTATGATGTGCCAGCAAAACAGCGCAGGCTCATCAGCCTTGATGATTTGAATGCAGCAATCGTCTGGGCCATGAAGGAGAATCTGAATGTGCAATTCGTATATCCCGACTATGAACTGCCTATAGATTATTTGCAGGCTATTGACGGCATAGACCATACAGACATCAAGCCTTTTAGGAGTGGTGAAAATGCTGATGTCTTAGTGCTTGATGGGTGGGATGATGATGTCTCTATTGGTGCTACATGTATTATTAGGAGTAACTTTACAGAGTTGGCAGAGCATATTGATGTGGTAAGTAACTGGTCAAAACGGCTGGTAAGGCTGAATGTTGTGCTGACAGATGTGGATGCTTTCAGAGATACTGATATAGACGGTTATGGCAATACGTTGACATCACTAGCCGACAGCATTGCAACTCTTTATGCCAGTGGCATCACGCCACAACTTAATCTTTTGACAGATAGGCTAATGCTCAGTCAGATGAACAACTGTGGTGCTGGTGACGTTAGCATCACATTGGCTCCCAACGGAAAGTTCTACCTCTGCCCGGCTTTTTATTATGACGACAACTCACAGAGCGTAGGCGATCTGAAGAATGGGCTTTCTATATGTAACCCTCAGTTATTGCGTCTTGACCATGCTCCCATTTGCCGCCAATGTGATGCATACCATTGCCGACGCTGTGTGTGGATGAATCAACGATTGACGTTGGATGCCAACACACCGTCACATCAGCAATGCGTAGTAGCGCACTTGGAGCGTAACGCCTCATGCTTACTGTTGGCGAAACTGGAGAAACTTGGAGTTCGTATAAGCAACTGCCAACCAATAGAAGAAATGAAAGAATTAGACCCCTTTAATATTGTAAACAAATGGAAATAAGAAAAATTGTGGGACAAGTGTCCCCGGAAGAACGCGATGAGATTCAGAAACTCTTCGAGCGCAAGAACGGTTTGTCAGAGTTGGCTAAAATTGTTACAGCTGACAACGATGAACTGTATGAGAAACTGATAAAGGACATGGGCGAGACGGGCACCAAGTTCCAGCAGTGGTGGGACGAGAAAGCCAAAAAGTATGGTTGGGAGAGTCACCCAAAAGGTAACTGGGAGATTAACTTCCAGACGAATGAGATAACACTTGTTGTCAAAGAAGCATGATAATCGCACAACTACTATTCATCGGTACAACAGAACTGATGCTTATAGCAGGCATCGCACTCTTGCTCTTTGGTGGAAAGAAACTGCCGGAGATGATGCGAGGCATGGGACGTGGCATCAGTGAGTTTAAGAAAGGTGCCAAGGAAGTGACTGAACCTTTCGAAGAAGCGAAGAAGGATATTGATGAAGTCGTCAAAGAATGACGAAATGCTGACATTCGGCGGACACTTGGAAGTGTTTCGCCGAATGCTTTTCCGTATCATTGCGGTGGCTGGCACTATCACTGGTGTTGTGTTTTGCTTCAAAGAAACCACCTGGGAGGTCTTGCTGGCTCCTAGTGAGTGGGACTTCTGTACCTATCGTTGGCTGGAAACGGCTATGCAAGCTATTGGAATGGACTTTCATTTCGAAGAGTTCAACGTACAGATGATAGCCACAGACTTGTCGAGCCAGTTCATGACGCACATCACTACGGCGGTCTATCTGGGATTGTTGGGGGCTTCACCTTATATATTATATGAACTGTTCCGCTTCATTTCGCCCGCTCTCTATGAGAATGAGAAGAAGTATTCGGTGCAAGTGGCAGGCATCATCTATGTGCTGTTCCTGCTTGGTGTGCTGATGTCCTATTTCGTGCTGTTCCCAATTTCCTTCCGTTTCCTTGGAACCTACAGTGTGTCGGCAAAGGTGGTGAGCAACATTACGCTCGATTCCTATATATCCACATTCGTCTCGCTGACACTGGTTATGGGCGTGGTGTTCCAGTTGCCCGTTGTCGCCTTTTTCCTTGGCAAGCTTGGTATCGTCACTTCCGATATGCTTTCCCGTTACCGCAAGCATTCATTCATTGTTATCATGTTTGTTGCCGCCATTATCACTCCGCCTGATTTGATGACCTTAATCCTCGTGACCATTCCGCTCTATCTGCTCTATGAAGCCAGCATACGCGTCGTTGGCTGGGTGGAGCCGAAAGAAGAATCATGATAACCTTCGTACTGTAATATGTTTTTTCCGTGTGGAGATAAGTTCCTAATTCAAGTGATGTTGTTCAGACCACCCCTCGCTCGACCTCTGGTCGCTTCGCTCGCGAAGAACCCCTCCTAACTTAGGAGGGGAAATTGTAAGTTCTCCCCCTAAGTTCTTGCCTTGCAAGCGTCCTTCGGCCGAGCGAGGGGGAGTTCTTCGCGAGCGAAGCAACCAGAGGTCGAGCGAGAGGGGGTCTGAACAAGGCTATGATGGAGTTAGGAACTTATCACCACACAGACTAAGTTTTTCGAAAATTGTGCGTAAACCAGCGGAATCTGCCTTTTTTTTTGAGATTCCGCTGGTTTACGCACATTTTCTCTGTTTCATCTTGTTGTCAGAGGGGCGTGAAATGCCCGGAATTATGACGTAATCTGCGTTAATCATCCAAAAATGCTTTGCCGTGTCAGCATAATTTCGTAATTTTGCGGCGCAATGAAACGATTATGCTATTTTCTGACGGCGCTGGTGGTGCTTGCCAGCTGCGGACCGTCATACGAGGAACAGAAGCGGCAGGTACGCAAGCAGCGCCTGCAGATGCTGCGT
>Ga0310697_10000348_pt1 | contig 65853 bp, 69 predicted proteins | sample 172DNAGHGlowgp2_FD_203883 | JGI IMG/M metagenome (GOLD analysis project Ga0310697, IMG submission 203883) | Sheep rumen microbial communities from Palmerston North, Manawatu-Wanganui, New Zealand - 1728 DNA GHGlow gp2 (v2) (version 2) | ecosystem: Host-associated > Mammals > Digestive system >...
TGATCTTGTCGAGGAGCTTGCGGCGGGAAGTGGCCTGCCGGGACTTGGATTTGTTGGCGGAGAAGCGGGCGATGAAGGTCTGCAGCTCGGCGATCTTCTGCTCGGCCTTCTTGTTCTGGTCGCGGATCAGCTTCTGAATGAGCTGGCTGGACTCGTACCAGAAGTCGTAGTTGCCCACGTACATCTTGATCTTGCCGTAGTCGATGTCCACGATGTGGGTGCAGACGTTGTTTAAGAAGTAGCGGTCATGGCTGACCACGAGGACGGTGCCCTCATAGTCCATGAGAAAGTCCTCCAGCCACACGACGCTCGCGAGATCCAGGTTGTTCGTCGGCTCGTCCAGCAGCAGCACGTCCGGGTGGCCGAAGAGCGCCTGGGCCAGCAGCACCTTGACCTTGAGGCGGGGGTCGATGTCCCGCATCAGGCTCTGGTGCAGGCTCACGTCCACGCCCAGGCCCTGCAGGATGCGCCCGGCGTCGCTTTCGGCTTCCCAGCCGCCCAGCTCCGAGAATTCCTCCTCCAGCTCGGCGGCGCGCAGGCCGTCCTCGTCGGAGAAGTCCTCCTTCTCGTAGATGGCCTCCCGTTCTTTTCCGCAGTCGTAAAGCCGCTGGTGGCCCATGATGACCGTGTCCAGCACCAGGCAGTCGTCATAGAGGCTCTGGTTCTGCTTCAGAACCGACATGCGGCGCTTGGGCTCCAGCACGACAGCGCCGGAGGTGGGCTCCAGTTCGCCGGAGAGGATCTTGATAAAGGTGGATTTGCCGGCGCCGTTGGCGCCGATGATGCCGTAGCAGTTGCCGGCGGTGAACTGCAGGTCGACCCGGCTGAAAAGCACGGAGGAGCCGAACTGCATGGACAGATCGTTGACGGACAGCATGTTACTTTCTCCTTTAGTTTACATAACTTTTTTCAATATCTTTCGCTTTCGGATTTTCCCGCCTGTTCGGCGGCAATTTTGGCGAGGGTATCCTCCCGGATGGCCTCCCGCAGGGCGGAGAGCGAGGGGGAGAAGCCCACCCGGTCGTCGCAGTAATGCAGGTTCAGGTCGTATTCGTTCTCCGACCAGGTTCGGATGTCGGACTCGTTGTGCTGTATCAGCGCCTCCAGCCCGTCGAGAGCCTTGAAGATGCGCGCCTCGAGGGTTTTGCGCTCGTTCATCTCCCGGTACAGCTCCCGCATCTCATCGCAGAAGGGTGCGGGCAGAGAGGCGACCCAGGTATCCAGCAGGTTGTCCTCCACGGCCCGGTCGGCGTCGGTTTTTATAAAGGTGGGGATGTCCCCGGTGAAGGCCTCGCCCAGATCATGGATCAGGCACATGCGCAGGACCTTGTCCATGTCCGCCTCCGGGAAATCGTCCCGCAGCCAGTAGGCCAACAGCGCGAGGCGCCAGCTGTGCTCGGCAACGCTCTCATGCCGCCCGCCGGAGGTGTAGCAGTGCCGCGTCGCGTCCTTGAGTCTCTCCGCCACGCGCAGCGCGTCCAGCAGTGCTCTTGCTTCCATGGGTGTTCTCCTTTCCAGTCAGTGCATGAAAAATGTGATGGGAGTTTTCACAATCAGGCCTTACTGCATACGAGCGGCCCACAGATGTGGCAATTGAATGTTTCTGCCGCCGATCGATGATCGGCGCTGCGAAAAGGGAGGTCGTAGCGCCGACCATCGGTCGGCGGCTTCAGAGCCGCATCCTAATAATATTCATCTTCGATCCATTTTGCCGGATTGTTCTCAATATACTGAGCTTTTATCAGATAATCGTTTTCATCCCGGATCACATGATCATAGTACTTATCCTGCCAGATCGCTTGACCACAGTGCTTCGTGACGAAGCCTTTCAATTGCTGAATGATCCTTCCCAATTTGGGGCTATCTTCCCCTGTGAATCGCAATAAGAGATGAACATGATTCGGCATGATAACATAATGGTCAACGAAAACACCTGGATACTGTGTGGGAACTCTTGCAATTGATGATTCCACAATCTTTCCGATTTCTGTCAAAACCGGATCGGGCGGGGAAAGGAATCTGTTCTGCTGAAAGCCTCGAAAGGATTCTTCGCCGATATAGGCGCCCTTGGAGCTGTAGTCAAATGCGGGTAATCGCATTCTCTTGTGGACGATCGATTCTTCCATCGGGCATCTTCCTTCTTTACAGTACACAGAATTGCGGGATTCGCCGATCAATGATCGGCGCTACGGAAACGCGGTTCGCAGAACGGTGATCGGCGCTGTGGGAAGGGCGATCGTAGCGCCGACCATTGGTCGGCGGCAGAATCGGACTTGCTTACAGTTTCTTCTTCATATAGCGCGGGCGATCTTCCAGATATCCGTGCTTCGGATAGAAAGCATAGGATTCAAACCACTGCTCTCGCGGCTCCCCCAGATGCACATGAGAAACCGTGATGCCGCGTGCGCGCATGGTATCTTCAGCAGTCTGCAGCAGCAGGCTGCCGATCCCCTGACGCTTGCGGTCGGACTTGACATACAGTCTGTGCAGAAATGCCTCTGTCGTGCCGGCGATGCAGTGATACCCGATACAGCCGACGACTCTGTCCTGCTCGTCGAGCGCGAGCCAGAACATATCCCCGCAGCGAAGATAGCTGTCCTCAACGGAGAGCAAATCCTCATTCAGATGCGGACGCCGTCCCAGCGCATCTTTTGCCTGGAGGACCATGAAGAGCATGTCGTCCCGGTAGGCGTTGTCATAAGGAATGATCTTCATTCTGCTGTCCCAAAGTATTTCTCCGCGAAGTCCACCTTTTCCACCTGGAACTCCCGGCCGCGGAGGTAGTTGAGCAGCCCCGCGTCGGTAGGGAAGTCGAAGCGCAGTTTATAGGAATAGAGGGCCTGACCCTTCTCGTCATAGTCCTTGTTGAAGCGCTCGCTGCCGTACTTGCCGTCGCCCACCAGGGGCCAGCCGGCATGCGCCATCTGCACGCGGATCTGGTGCGTGCGCCCTGTGCCCAGGCGGCACTCCACCAGAGAGAGCGGGCCCTTAGAGCGGAGCACCTTATAATACGTCACGGCGGTCTTGGCGCCCGGCTCGGGCCGATCCTTCACAAAGACCTGGTTCTTCTTCGCGTCCTTGAAAAGCACGTTTTCCAGCTTCCCCTCCGGGGGCTTGGGGCGGCCGCGGACGGCGCAGAGATAGTATTTCTCGATTTCCCGGTCCCGGATCTTCTCGTTGAGGATCCGCAGGGTCTCGGCGTTCTTGGCCGCGATCACGATGCCGCCGGTGTTGCGGTCGATGCGGTTGCAGAGGGCAGGGGTGAAGGCGTTTTCCTCCTTCGGCCGCCATTCGCCCTTCTGCGCGAGATAGGCCTGGATGTTCGCAATCAGGGTGTTATAATCCCAGACGCCTGCGCTGTGGCAGAGGACGCCGGGCTTCTTGTCAGCCAGGAGGATGTTCTCGTCCTCGTAGACCACGGTGAGCTTCGGCGTGCCCACTTTGAGGTAGGAATTCTCCTCCCGGGGCTTTTCAAAAAACTCGTCGTTGATGTATAATTGGATCGCATCGCCCAGCTGCAGGCGGGTATCCCGCTTGGCGCCTTTGCCATTCACCTTGATGCGTTTCAGGCGGATGTATTTCTGCAGCAGGCTCTCCGGCAGCAGGGGAACGGCCTTGCCCACAAAGCGGTCCAGCCGCTGTCCGGCGTCGTTCTGGCGGATCGTCAATTCTTTCATAAAAAGCCTCGCGTAAAACTTCGTTTTTCGTATTATATACCGGAAAATAAGTGTTGACAAGTGGGAAGGCTTCAACTATAATATCAAAGCGCGATTGCACGAGAGGTATTGCCATGCGTCTGGATTTACGAGAGATTATCGAGGTTCCCGGCGGTTCCGTTCCCTTTGAGACGGAGCTGGATACCGGGCGGCTGAATTTCCCGTCGGTCAAGGCGTACAGGAGCAGACCGCACGCGCAGGGCCGCGTGTATAACGAGGCGGGCATCCTCCATCTGGAGGGTACGCTGACGGCGGACATGGTCTGTATCTGTGACCGCTGCGGCGCGGAATTTGACAGCGTAAAGGAGCTTCCGCTCGACGCCACCATCGTGGAGGAGGAGAGCGAGGAATTCCCGGAGCTGTTCGTCCTGGACGGCAACGAGATCGACCTGGACGATATTCTGGAGACAAGCCTGATCCTCGACATGGAGACCAAGTTCCTCTGCAGGGAGGACTGCAAGGGCCTCTGTGATACCTGCGGCGCGAACCTCAACCTCGGTCCCTGCGGATGCAGGAAACAACGCGATCCAAGATTTGCTGTGCTTGAGCAGCTTTTGGATAATAAATAATGTGCTGCTCAGAACAGCCAGAAATCAGGAGGTGTCAACATGGCAGTCCCGAAAGGAAAAGTATCTCGGCAGAGACGCGATAAGAGACGTTCTTCCACCTGGAAGCTCACCGCCCCCGGCATCGTTGTTTGCCCCAACTGCGGCGAGTACTGCATGCCCCACCGCGCTTGCCGCCACTGCGGTCAGTATAAGGGCCGCGCGGTCATCAACGTCGAGGAGAGCAAGTAAGAGATAGCTTAAGGAGGAGAAGGGTTGAACCTGCTCCTCCTTTTGCTATCGTCAGAAGAAGCTCGCGGCGCTCCGTTTCCGCCAGGTGTGGCGAAAACTGCGCTCTGCTCCCTCCTTCTTCCTCCCAAACTCGAAGCGTGATGCTTCGAGTTTGAAAAGGAAAACGGAAGGAACGGATAGGGAGCTTTCGCTCTCAAGCGGAAGCGGACTGGAGTGAGTTTCGTTTGACGTCGGCGCGAGACCTCGCGGAGCTCGGTTCAGGGAGTTTTTCACACGGCAGAGCTGTGTGAAAAACGATTAAAAAATTCCAGTTTACTCCTTCTTCCTCCCAAACTTGAAGCGTATCGCTTCGAGTTTGAAAAGGAAAACGGAAGGAACGGATAGGGAGCTTTCGCTCTCAAGCGGAAGCGGACTGAAGTGAGTTTCGTTTGACGCCGGCGCGAGACCTCGCGGAGCTCGGTTCAGGGAGTTTTTCACACGGCAGAGCTGTGTGAAAAACGATTGGAAAGGGCGATGAGGGCGGAGGGGTTGTCGGAATCGGACATCGCCTCGAAAGAATATGGTGCAGGGATGAGTGCCACCTCATCCGGCGCTGGCGCGCCACCTTCCCCTCAAGGGGAAGGCTATTAGGAAACTTGATTGGTATGGACAACATCATCAAATCCATCGATCCCGGGAGCCCGCTGCGGCACCATGCCAGGATCGGCGACAATTTGATATCCATCAACGGCAATCGCGTCGTGGACGTGCTGGACTACAAGTTTTACGCCTATGACCGGCATCTGGACGTGGTGCTGCGCCGCCCGGACGGGACGGAGTATCATGTGGACGTGCGCAAAAGCGAGGGCGGTGACCTGGGGCTGGACTTTGAGAGCTACCTGATGGACTCCCCGCGCTCCTGCGCGAATAACTGCGTCTTCTGCTTCATCGACCAGCTGCCGCCGGGCATGCGGCCCACCATGTATTTTAAGGACGACGACGCGCGTCTGAGCTTCCTGCTGGGAAACTACATCACGCTTACAAACCTCTCCAGGCGGGAAATCCGGCGCATCATTGATCTGCATGTGAGCCCGGTGAACGTGTCGGTCCATACCACAAACCCGGAGCTTCGCTGCAAAATGCTGAAGAATCCCCGGGCGGGGGAGACCATCGACACCATGCGGGAGTTTGCTTCCCACGGCATCGTGATGAACTGCCAGATCGTCTGCTGCCCCGGCTGGAACGACGGCGCGGAACTGCAGCGGACCATGAAGGACCTGGCGTCCATGTACCCCGGGGTGCACAGCGTGTCCATCGTGCCGGTGGGCCTTACCAGGTACCGGGAGGGCCTTGCAAAGCTCACGCCCTTTACCCCCGAGCATGCGGCCGAGACCATCGACCAGATCACCGCCTTCGGCGACAAATGCATCGAAACGCTGGGCAGCCGCATCTTCTGGTGCGGGGACGAGCTGTATCTGAAGGCCGGGCGCGAGATCCCGCCGGACGAGTTCTACGAGGAGTATACCCAGCTGGAAAACGGCGTGGGCATGCTGCGGCTGCTGGAGACGGAGTTCCGCTCGGCGCTGCGGATGTCCGACGCGCCGGACGGCGTGCCCTTCTCCATCGCCTGCGGCACCTCGGTTGGCCCCTTTTTTACGCGGCTCATTGCGCTTGCCAGAGAGCAGTGGCCGGCGCTTGACGGCCGGGTCTACCCGATCCTGAACGACTTTTTCGGCCACAGCATCAACGTCTCCGGCCTTATCACCGGGCAGGATCTGATCGCGCAGCTCAAGGGGAGAGACCTGGGCAAACGCCTCTTCATCTCCCAGAACATGCTGCGCCGGCAGGAGATGGACTTTCTGGACGATGTGACGCTGGAGCAGGCCAGCGCCGCCCTGGGGCTTCCCATCTACCCCACCGAGTCCGACGGTTTCGCCCTCTGGGACGCGATCTCCGGCGAGCAGCTGCCGGAGGTGAAGCTGCCCGAGCGGGGCGAGACGACAGAGTATTACCGGTACAATCAGAATTGAGAAAATGACACAGGATCTTACGCTGCCGGCGGCAGACGGCTATGTGAACGTGCGCGTCGGCGCGATCATCATAAAAAACGAAAAGCTGCTCATGGTGGGCAGCCGGGACTTTGACTATTACTACTCCGTGGGCGGGCGCATCCAGTTCGGCGAGAGCGCCGAGCAGGCCGTGCGCCGGGAAGTGCTGGAGGAGACCGGCTGGGCGCTGGAGATCGAGCGGCTGGGCTTCATCCATGAGGATTTCTTCCTCTGCGATTCCCCCTCCAAATGGGGTAAGCCCATCTATGAAATCGCCTTTTACTTCTATATGAAAACGCCGGAGGACTTCGAACCCGTCTCCGGCAGCTTCACGGAGGAGGGCTGCGCGGAGCACTTGGAATGGGTGCCCTTTGACAGCCCGAAGAAGGTATATCCGACCTTTTTCCTCACCGAAGCGGCGCATCCCACACCCGGCATCCGCCACATCGTCACAGACGAAAGAAAAGAATTTGAAATGAAAAATGAATAGTGAATAATGAATAATTAAGGTGTCGCTTCGCGACAATTATAATCTGTTCGCCAAAGGCGAAAACCATAATTTTTCATTATTCATTTTACATTATTCATTTCCTCCAAAGGAGGAATCCCTATGTCCAGACCCCTGGTCGCCATCGTCGGCCGACCCAATGTAGGAAAATCCATGCTTTTTAACCGCCTGGTGGGGCAGCGCCTCTCCATTGTGGAGGACACCCCGGGCGTCACCCGCGACCGCCTCTATGCTGAGTGCGAGTGGTGCGGGCGCAAATTCGATATGGTGGACACCGGCGGCATTGAGCCCAGCACCGACAGCGAGATCCTGCTCTTCATGCGCGAGCAGGCCCAGATCGCCATCGACGCGGCCACTGTCATCGTCCTGGTCACCGACCTGCGCACCGGCGTCACCGCTGCGGACAAGGATGTGGCCAACATGCTGCTGCGCTCGAAGAAGCCTGTGGTGCTGGCCGTCAACAAGGCCGACTCCACCGGCGCTACAGATCCGGGCGTGTACGAGTTTTACTCCCTGGGGCTCGGCGACCCGATCCCCGTCTCCGCCGTGCACGGCCACGGTACCGGCGACCTGCTGGACGAGTGCCTGAAGTATTTCCCGGAGGCGGACGAGGAAGAGGAAGAGGACGACCGCATCAAGGTCGCCATCATCGGCAAGCCGAATGTGGGCAAGTCCTCGCTCACGAACCACATCCTCGGCCAGAACCGCGTCATCGTCTCCGACGTGGCGGGCACCACCCGCGACGCGGTGGACTCCTCCTTCGAGAACGAGTACGGCAAGTACCTCTTTATCGACACCGCCGGCATCCGCCGCAAGTCCAAGGTGGACGAGCGGGTGGAGAAGTTCTCCGTCATGCGCGCGCAGCTCGCCATCGAGCGGGCGGACGTCTGCCTCATCATGATCGACGCCCGCGACGGCGTCACCGATCAGGACACGAAGATCGCAGGGCTTGCCCATGAGGCGGGCAAGGCCAGCATCATCGTCGTCAACAAGTGGGACCTGGTGGAAAAAGAGACCGGCACCATGGAGAAGATGCGCAAGGACATCATGCGGGATCTGAGCTTCATGAGCTACGCCCCCATCCTCTTCATCTCCGCCCTGACCGGCCAGCGCACGGACCGCATCTTTGAGCTCATCAACTTCGTCAACGATCAGTCCAACATGCGCATCACCACCGGCATGCTGAATAACGTCCTGGCGGACGCCCAGGCGCGTGTGCAGCCGCCCACGGACAAGGGCCGCCGTCTGAAGATATACTACATGACCCAGACCGGCATCAAGCCCCCCAACTTCGTCATCTTCTGCAACAGCCGGGAGCTGTTCCACTTCTCCTATCAGCGTTACATTGAAAACCAGATCCGCGCGGTCTTCGGCCTGGAGGGCACGCCCGTGCGCATCGTGATCCGCCAGAAGGGAGACAAGGAATGATCGTCTACTGGATCCTGCTGCTGATCGTCGCCTTTGTGGGCTACACCACGGGCAGCATCAGCACCCTGCGCGTTGCCTCCCGCTTCGTGTTTCACAAAAACCTGCGGCGTCTGGGCACGGGCAATATCTGGATCTCCAACTTCCGCCGACTCTACGGCTGGTGGGGCTTCGGGAAGCTATTGCTGACCGAGGCGGTCAAGGACCTGATCCCGATCCTGCTGGGCCTCGGGCTGCTGGCTATCAAGGGCCACGGCGCGGTCGGCGCGGCCTTCGGCGGCTTCTGCATGCTGCTGGGGCGGCTCTGGCCGGTCTTCAACGGCCTGAAGGGGACCCACCACGGCTGTGTAGCCATGGTGATCGCCGCGCTGAGCGTGGATGTCTCTCTGGGCGCTTCGGCGGCGGTCGTGATGCTGGTCGTGATCTGGTTTACCCGCTATCTGTCTCTGGGCGCCGCCGCCGGCGCGGTCATCGCGATCGTCACGGCGCTGCTGGTCGTGGATGACAGACTGTGCATGCTGCTCAGCATCTTCTGCTCCGCTATGGTGCTGCTGTACCATGTCCCGGCCCTGCTGCGCCTGAGCCAGGGCAGGGAGGATCGCCTCAGCTTCGAGCAGGACATTACCTACAAATTCGACGAGAGATTCTGAAAACAGCACAGAGAACAGTCATAGCGCCGCCCGGATGGGCGGCGCTATGACTGTATACAAACCCAAGTGTCAGCAGATAAACACGCAAGGGCAGTCGATGTTTGCGAGACGAATTCTCACCTGACGAGGAGCTTTCCGCAGGGAATAATGGAGAGATATTTGCAGAGGAAGCAACGAAGTATGGCGCAGTTCTGACCGGCAAACATCCGGGATTCCTATCAGATGTCAGTAGAAAACCGGGGCTGTGAAAAAACTCTTTCACAGCCCCTCCTGTCCCTTATTTCGCGTATTCCATGTAATGCCTGGCGGTCTCCCGCAGGCCGCGCTCCCGCAGGGTCTCATACATGCAGGCGCGGATCTCGTCGGTGGTGATGATGTCGTTTCTCGCCGTCAGTTTGGCGAAAACCCTGTCGGCGATGCGCGCCGCCTGGGTCTCGGTCAGCTCCTCCGCCGGCACCTCCGCGTTGGCGCGCAGGATACTGCGGATCAGCTTCTCATCATCATAAACTGTGATGTTTCCGTTTTTCTTGGTGATTTTCATGCAAAGCCCTCCCCTGACAATGTAGTGAACCGTCATGATCTGACTCTGTTTTTATTGTATCACAGTTTTCAGGCGGTTGCACCTCTCTTTTGCGCGAAATCGGAGAAAAGTTTGTTGCCTTTCTGATCATCAGGACGAAAGCGCCGGGGTTTTTGTTCCGCGGCTTCCACGGCGGCCGCTCCGGTTTTTCTTTCGTAACAAGAAAGGGGCGGCAGAATCTGTTCCTATGCCTTGCTTTCGGGGCGGATTTATTGTATAAATATATGGTATGAGTATAATGAGAAGATATACTGTCTGCCCTTATCAAACGGCCGTACCGGCAGCCTATCATCCTTCCATTGGAAATCAGTCAGGAGAAGAACATGAAGCAGAGTTTTGACCCAAAACAGGTGGAATCCCTCCTGGCGCAGGATCCTGCGCTGCAGGAGCGGCTGGAGCGCTCGCTGACCCGGCTGGCTGTCCGGCCCGGCGCCGAAATCGACGAGGCGATGCTCCAGCAGGCCATGAAGGAAGCGGGCATTCCCGCCTCCCCAAAGGAAGGGATGCGCGCCATGGACGACGACGCGCTGGAGAGCGTGGCCGGCGGCCGCATCCTCTTCGGGGAAGAAGGCGTCAACCGGAACTCCTGGTTTGTGTCCCTGCTGTCCATGCTGCTGGCGCAGGACGAGGGGCGGCCCGCCTCCGCCGCCGGGCAGACTGCGCTCCCGCGGGAGATCCGCATCGACGGAAAAAGCTACCGCGTTGTACGCGTGGGCATTCCCGGCAGTTATAAATACATGCTGGAGGAGCTGGCCTGAGCCGGCCGTCCTGCCCCGCGGCAGATCCGATACGACAGAAAGGGCGTGAAGCACATGCCTGAAAAAAGCATACGGGAAATGACGGTCTTGGAGCGCAAGCATTATTCGCTCCAGGCCCGCGTCTTTCGCGCTACCCTGGCAGGATCCGTCGTCCTGGGGCTCATCGCCCTGCTGATCGGGCTGGGGCTGTACACCACGGCGCTCATAAACCAGTACACCTCGGAGGCTTTTCTCCAGTCGAAAAACGCGGCCTCAGTCCTCAAACGGGTCGTGAATGTGGAGCCGCTGGCGGACTTCGTCATGAGCACCTATGAGGGGCTGAGCGAGGAAGAGCGGGCCCAGCCGGACGACGGCGAATACTGCGCCCGCTTCAGCGCCATTCTGGAAAACCCGGATTATCAGGCCACCATCAGCATTCTGGAGGAATTCCGCGAGACCAGCGACGTGAGCGATATCTTTCTCGCCATGTATACGCTGGATCCGGCGCGGCTTGTCTATATCGCCGACCCGGATGAGAATCCCTCGACTACCTTTACTCCCGGCCAGTGGGAGGAAGTGGAGGCGAAGGAGAGCCACCGCTTTCTCTATCAGGAGTGGGACAAGGCGGAAATGCTCAGCGATGTGAGCATGACCAAGCGATACGGATGGATCTGCACGGCCGGCGTGCCTGCTTTCAACAACGAGGGGAAAGTGATCGCCTTCGTGCTGGCGGACATTACGCTCAACGAAGTGGCCAGGGGCATGCGCCTCTTCCTCTTCCAGTACATCCTCGCCATGCTGATCGCGGTCAACGCGGTAGGGCTGCTTCTCTCCCGCCGGATGCGCAAAACGCTGGTGGATCCCATCAACGACATCGCCGAGACCGCCCAGGACTATGTGCGCGACAAGCGCGCGGGCGTCAAGGTGACCGACCACTTCTCCATGCTTAACATCCGCACCGGCGATGAGATCGAGAACCTGAGCCTGGTCATGGCGGATATGGAGCGGGACCTCTCAGAATACGAGGAAAATCTCACCACGGCCGTCAAGGACCGGGAGCGAATCAACACCGAACTCTCCCTTGCCAAGCGTATCCAGGCGGCCATGCTGCCCAGCGCCTTCCCTGCCTTCCCCGAACGGAGCGACTTTGATATCTACGCCAGCATGGCCCCGGCCAAGGAGGTCGGCGGCGACTTCTACGATTTCTATCTGATCGACGAAGATCACCTGGCCATGGCGATCGCGGACGTGTCGGGCAAGGGGATCCCGGCGGCACTGTTCATGGCCATCGCCAAGTCCCTGATGAAAAACCACGCCGCGGCCGGGATGGGCCCGAAGGAGCTGCTGGAAAAGCTCAACCGGCAGATCTGCTCCAACAATCCCGAGGAGATGTTCGTGACCGTCTGGTTCGGCATTCTGGATCTGCGCAGCGGCACGCTGACCGCCGCCAACGCGGGGCACGAGTACCCGCTGCTGCGGCAGCCGGGCGGCGCCTTTGAGGTGATCAAGGACAAGCATGGCTTCGTCCTCGGCGGCATGGATGAGGTCTCCTATCAGGAATACACGCTGCAGCTGCAGCCCGGCGCCAGGCTCTTCCTCTATACCGACGGCGTGCCCGAGGCCACCAGCGCCTCCCAGGAGCTCTTCGGCATGGACCGCATGGCCGCTGTCCTGAACGAGGTCTGCGACCGGAACCCGCAGGAGATCCTGAGCCGGGTCCACAGCGCGGTCGACTTCTTTGTCGGTTCGGCGCCGCAGTTTGACGATCTGACCATGCTCTGCCTGGAGTACCGCGGGCCGGTGGCCGGCAAGGAATAAAACAACACTGCATATTCACAGCCGGGACCTGCCTGTTCGGCCGTCCCGGCTTTTTAAAGGTCGTGATGATTTGAAGCTGGATACGAGAGATAAAAAGCCGAAGCTCTACAGCCTGGCGATCCTGTCGGCGGTGGCCGTGCTGGCGCTGGCGGGGCTTGCCTACAACGGCGGCGGCGCGCTGCTGGGCTGGGGCAACCTGGTGCTGGCGCTCTATTTCGGCGCCATGGTCGCCCTGCTGATCGACGCGTTCTTCAAGCAGATCCAGTATAACCTCTATTCCTACAACACGATTCTCTATGCGGGCTTTGCCCTCTTTGCGCTCTTCCTCTTTGCCACCCACGCCTATGCCGCCTGGGAGAGCTTCCGCCATCCGGAGGAGTATCAGGCGCTGCAGATGCTCTTTACGCTGCTGCACTCGGCGAAGAACTACATGTTCCTCACCTCACCCTTCCTGATCCTCTTCTCCCTTGCGCTCCTGATCTCAAACCTCTCCCTGATCCGCCACGAGGGCCGGCGCTTTGTCAACATCCTGGGCATCCTGCTGTCCCTGCTGCTGGTGGGCGGGGAGCTTGTGATCGCGGTGCTGGATGTGATCAGCGCTTTCTCCACCCGCGCCGTGCTGGCGCGGAATCTGATCGTGAACCTGATGGCCGCCTTCTACCTGTATTTTGAGTGCATGATCGTCGGCGCGATCACGGCGGACATCATCGCCGCGCGCTATGTGCCCGAGAAGGACAAGGACTTTCTGATCGTCTTGGGCTGCGGACTCAAAAAGGACGGAACGCCAACGCCGCTTTTAAGGGGACGGCTGGATCTGGCCCTCCGCTTTGACAAGGAGCAGCAGGAACAGACCGGGCGGCAGGCCATGTTCGTGGTCTCCGGCGGGCAGGGGCCGGACGAAGCGCAGTCCGAGGCCGCCTCCATGCGGGACTATCTGCTGAGCCAGGGCGTGGAGGAGAGCCGGATCCTGGTGGAGGACCAGTCCTCCGACACGGCGGAGAACATGAAATTCTCCAAGGAGAAGATCGACGCCGTGAACCCCACCGGCAAGGTCGCCTTCTTCACCACCAACTACCATGTGTTCCGCTCCGGGCTCAAGGCCCGGCGGGTGAAGATGCGGGCCGTGGGCATGGGCGCGCCGACCAAGTGGTATTTCTGGCCCAACGCCGCCGTGCGCGAGTTTGTGGGCCTTCTGACCGAGCACCGCGTCAAGCAGGGGCTGGTCATCGCGCTGCTCGCCGTGGTCTACGGCGTTCTGACCGTGATGGCATATCTGTAATCACGCCGAAAGGGCGCGCTCCCGGATCACCCTCCGGGGCGCGCCCTTTTCGCGGGCAATTCCAAGCTTTTCGCGGCGTACTTGCAATAAAAGGCCGTTTATGCTATACTTTGCTTTGTATCTTTGCAAACTTTGGAGGTGGATTCCTCTTGTACCGTAAACGTGTGACCTGGATCCTGCTTATGGCGGTGCTGGTCCTGGTGCTCTATACCGTGGTCCGTTCCCGTGCCGAAAACCGGACGGACGTGATTCTGGGCGGCGCCGAGGGCGGCATCATCAGCAGCGACAGCGTCAATTTCACCGCCATCAATGCCACGCCCGCGCCGGAGCCCACGGAGGACATCTGGCCGGATATTGATATCACCCTGTCCCAGTATTCCCTCATCAACTCCGATCCCTCTCATCTGCTCTCTTCCAGCTACACGCCGGACGTGAGCGAGATCAAGGGAACGCAGTATCACATGATGTTTGACTCGGCGGCGCTGCCGCATCTGGAGGAGATGCTGCAGGACCTGCGCGACAACGGCTTTGGCGTCTACGTGGGCAGCGCCTACCGCTCCTACTCCTACCAGAAGCAGCTCTTTGACGGCATGGCCTACAGCCTTGCGGTCAACATGGGCCTGGAGGGCAAGGAGATCTGGCTGCTGCCGGAGTATCAGCAGGCTGTGGAAAAGGCCAAGAAGATCACGATGGAGCCCGGTTCCTCCGAGCATCAGCTGGGGCTTGCCGTGGACCTGTACGACCGGCACTACAATTCCCCCCTGGTCTATGAGAACATGAACCAGAAGTTCTATGAGTATCTGGATTCCATCTGCGCCAAGTACGGCTTCATCAAACGCTATCCCACCCGCAAGCTCCTGCTGACCGGCTGGGACGAGCCCTGGCATTACCGCTATGTGGGCGTGGAGGCCGCGACCTTCATCATGGAGCAGGGCATCTGCTACGAGGAGTTTTACAAGCACTACAACCCGGATTTTCAATATTAAACGCTGGAAATCCTAAACAGACAGCAAAACCGCCGCACGGTCGTGCGGCGGTTTTGCTATACTGTGAAAATTACACCAGCCTGTTGTGCAGCGTGCCGATGCCCTCGATCTCCACGTCCACCGTGTCGCCGGCCTTGAGCCAGGGGTACTTGCTGTGCCCGCCCTCCAGCGCAACGCCGCTGGGCGTGCCGGTGAAGATCAGGTCGCCAGGCTGCAGGCGCATGTAGTGGGAGGCGTAGCTGACGATCTTGGCGCAGTGGAAGATCATGTCGGTGATATCACCGTTCTGACGCAGCTCACCGTTTACATAACTCTTGATCGCATGGGGCTGTTCCGGGTCAAACTCGTCCGCCGTGACCACGAAGGGGCCGCAGGGGCCAAAGCCCGGCATGGTCTTGCCGATGAGCCACTGGGTCGTGCGCTTCTGCGCGTCGCGGCAGCTCAGGTCGTTGCCGGTGGAGTAGCCGAAGATGTAGTCCCCGGCCTCTTCCTCGCTGACGCCCCAGGCCTCTTTGCCGATGACGATCACCAGCTCCGCTTCATAGTCGTAGCTGTCCTCCCAGGCGGGAAGCTGAATCTCGGCGCCCTCGGGAGCCAGCGCGTCGGGGAACTTGCAGAACAGGGACGGCACCGGCGAGATGGGGAGTCCGGCCTTGGCCGCGTGTTCTTTGTAGTTGAGGCCCACGCAGATGAGCTTTCCCGCCTCGTCCACAATATTGTCATATACCGGATTCTCCACCACAGGGGCCATGTTCTCCGCCGCGAGAGCCTCCAGCTCCTCCCGGTCGGCCCCGGCGATGACGGCGCTCATGCTCAGCCCGGCGGCGGACACGTCGATCACACCGCGATCGGTCACAATTCCCAGACGGCGCTTGCCGTCGATCAGCAGATTGCACAGTTTCATGGAATACCTCCTCTTCCTTTCTGGATTCAGTATACCCCATTCCAGCGCCGAATGCAATTGCCGATCTCGCCCCAGAGCTCCACGATTTTGAAGCGCAGCTCGTAGCCCTCCTCCTCGCAGACGATGCCGTAGTCCTCCCGGCTCATGACGCTCTGCAGCTTCTCTCCCTCCACTGCCTGCAGGCACAGCGGCGGGAAGACGATGCACCACCAGTTATGGCCCTCTCCCTCGCCCAGCACCACGCGCAGGGATTCGTACTCGCCCGCGGGCAGCGTGAAGCCCTCGTACTGCCGCAGGGGATAGTGCTCCCGCCCCAGCGTGACCCGGACGCTGCGCCCCTCTGCGGCGTCCTCCGCTGCCCGGCGGATGCCTTCCAGATCCGCGTTCAGGGTATTAATGGCCGCAGCCCGGTCTTCCGCGCACGCCAGCCTGGGCCCGAGATAGGCGAGCACCGCATCGCGGATGCGCAGTTTGAGCGCCTGCTCCTCCGGCGCGTCTGAGACCGCGATCACGTGCAGACGCACCAGATCCGCGCTGATGGATGCCTGCCTTCCCTGCGCCCAGGCGCAGAGCAGCAGGGTGAAGCAGAGCGAAAGCAGCGCCGCCGTCTCCCAGATTTTGAAATGCGTATTCATAAAAACACCGTCCATACTTTCCTTATGTACAAGGGAAGTATGGACGGCATTTTTACATTTTAATCCGTCTGCCGGCGGCAGACACCTCGATTATTCATGATTCATTCTTCATTGTTCATTGAACAGCCGGCCCACCGGTTCCGCCACGCAGGCGAATCTATACTCCTGCCGGAGCTCCGCCGCGGCGCTCTGTGCCGCCTGCGCTTCATCGTAAATGCCGAAGACCGCGGAGCCCGTGCCGGTCATGATGGCGCCGAGGGCGCCGTGATCCAGCATCCTGCTCTTGATCTCCGCCACCGTGCGCATGCGGCGGTCGCCCACATCCTCAAAGACATTGTACATCCGGCGGCAGACCGCGCGCAGATCGCCCTGCTCCAAGGCCTCCAGGATGCCGGCCGTGTCCGGGTGATGGCGCACAGGCGCGCTGTCCAGCTTCTTGAAGAGCTCCGGCGTGGAGATGGAGAACTCCGGCTTGCACACGACGATCTTACAGTTCGGCAGCGGGGGCAGCGCTTCCAGGATCTCGCCCCGGCCTTTGGCCAGGGCCGTGCCGCCCGCCACGCAGAAGGCCACGTCCGAGCCCACCTGCTCGGCCAGTTTCTCCAGCTCACCGCAGGAAAAGCGCCCGCCGTACATCCGGTTCAGCGCCCGCAGCACTGCCGCCGCGTCCGAGGAACCGCCGGCCATGCCCGCGCCCACCGGGATTTTCTTGTGCAGGTCCAGGAGCAGGCCCTGCCCGCTCTCCCCGGCAGCCTCCAGAAAGACCCGGGCCGCCTTGACGGCCAGGTTCCGCTCGTCCGAGGGGATGAAGCGCAGGTTGCTCCGCGCCCGGAGCTTGCCGTCCTCCGTGGTGCTGATGTTCAGCTCATCGCAGAGGGAAATGCTCTGCATGACCATGTTCATCTCATGATAGCCGTCCGCCCGCCGGGCTCCCACATCCAGGGAGATATTCAGCTTGGCATAGGCCTTTTCCCGTATTTCCATCGTAACCTCTTCTGTTTTTCGTTTCACCCGAATTGATAGACCCGCAGCTCGTAGGGCCGGGTGGTGAAGCCGTTGGCGATCACAAAATTCATATCGTAGTTGGAGAGGACGCAGTCCCCTTCGGCCAGGTGGATGCCCTCCGGCGCCTCAAAACGCACCTGCTCATCCGTAAAGGAGCAGACCACCAGCAGCTTCTGACCCCGGTAATTGCGCTCGTAAACATAGAGCTTCTTGTCCTCGGGCCGGTGCTCCCGATAATCGCCCCAGAGGGCCACGGGCGTGTCCTTGCGGAAACGCAGCAGCTTGCGGTAGAAGTTCAGGAGCGAATCCGGATCTTCCTCCTGGGCGGCCACGTTGATCTCCTTGTAGTTGTCGTTGACGTAGAACCAGGGCACCGCCGTAGAGAAACCGGCATACTGCTCCCCGGACCATTGCATGGGCGTGCGGGCGCTGTCGCGGCAGCCCTCCTGCACCATGCGCAGCACATGCCTGCGCGGCAGGAGCTTGGAGGCGATGCGGGCGGAGTTGCGGGTCATCACGTCCTCATAGAGGTTCACGCTCTCCAGCCGCAGATTGGTCATGCCGATCTCCTGCCCCTGGTAGATGAAGGGCGTACCCCGTTGGAGCATGTACATGGCGGCCAGCATCTTGCCGCTCTCATCGTGGTAGCGCTCGCTGCCGTAGCGGCTGATGATGCGGGGATGGTCATGGTTTTCGATGTAGAGCGCGTTCCAGGCCTTGCCCTCCAGCTTCATCTGCCAGTCTGTAAAGGCGCGCTTCATCTTCCGCAGGTTGAAGGGCAGACGGATCATGTCCGTCATGAAGCAGTCGGCCTCCATGTGGGAGAAGGAGATCATCTCATCCAGCACCTGATCCGGCCCCTCGGTCACATAGCGCAGGGCGATATCCGCATTTGTAAGCGGGCTTTCGCCCACGGTGAAGCAGTCATAGAAATCCAGCACGTCCCGCTTGAATTCCTTCAGGTAATCCAGCACCTCAGGCCGGTTGGAGAAGTGCTTCATGCCGTTTGCCACCGGCAGCGGGGGATAGCTGCTGGGGAGCCCCGGCGTCTTGGAAATGAAGGTGATCACATCCTCGCGGAAGCCGTCCACCCCCATGTCCAGCCAGAAGCGCATGATCTTCTTGACCTCTTCGCGCACCTTGGGATTGTCCATATTCAGATCCGGCTGCTTGCGGGCGAAGAGGTGCAGGTAATACTCGTCCAGCCCCTCGTTGTATTCCCAGGCGCCGCCCTCGAACACCGAGGTCCAGTTATTGGGGGGCAGGCGTTTTCCGTTTACGCTGCGCCCCTTGCGCCAATAATAATAATCGTGATAGGGGTTGTCCTTCCCCTTTTTGCTCTCCAGAAACCAGCGGTGCTCATCCGAGGTGTGGTTGACCACCAGGTCCATGAACACCCGCATGCCCCGCTCATGGGCGCCGTCCAGCACCTGGCGGAAGACCTCCAGATTGCCGTAGTCCGGGTGGATGTCCATGTAGTCGGAGATGTCATATCCGAAATCGGCATTGGGCGAGGGGTAGAGCGGTGAAAACCAGATCGCGTCCACGCCCAGGCTGCGGATATAGTCCAGCTTGCCCAGCACGCCCCAGAGATCGCCGATCCCGTCGCCGTTGCCGTCGCAGAAGCTGCGCGGCCAGATCTGATAGACCGCCATTTCCTTGTACCACTGTGTATCCGCCATTCGTTGCGCCCCCTTTGTGCAGCGGGATTCTTTTTCCTTGATACTATATAGTATCACAATTTCCGGTCTGCTTGCAATTCCCCACTTGCATTATTTCTCTAACGTGCTATAATCAGCGTCCGCGGAGAGAGATTTCGTTCTTACGCTCCCTTATCCGCCTTTTTCCAGTAAAAATGCCCGGAAAAATTCCGACATAATTCCAAAAAGTTTTCAAAAGTTGACAAATTGGTAAAAAAGTGATATAGTGTGTTCCAATATCTTGGAAAGGATATGCCCCATGAACAAGAAGATCCTTTCAGCGGCAGTGTTTTTGCTCCTGCTGCTGAGTATGGTCCCCGCCGCCTTTGCGGACGTGACCTATCCGGATCCCGAGCCGCTGGAGGTTGGGCAGACGCTCAATCATCTGGCCGCAAGCGTGGAGCCGGGCAGCTCCGTAAGCGTGTCCGCGGGCGCTCTGCCCCCCGGCGTGGACCTCTATCTTGACGATAAAGCAGATACGACAGACGTGTATCTGCGCGGGATCCCCACGGTTCCCGGCTATTACGACGCGGTGGTGGACGTCAATGCCCAGTCCAGCTTCATGTGCTCTGTGGACGTGGAGCCGGCGCAGCCGCATCTGATCGTCGGTCCCGGCGTCAACTGCTTCCTCAACGAAGTCGTGCACATCAGCGTCACCGCCTCCGTCTCCGACGGCGGGCAGCTGAGCTACCAGTGGTATGCCAGCGACGGCAGCTCCCAGTCGAGCCTGATCGCCGGCGCGGTGGAGCCAATCTACCAGCCCGGCACCGACTATGTGGGCACCACGTATTATTACTGCGTGGTCACCAACCACAACAACGGCCTGGAGGTCTCCGTGGTCTCCCCCTCAATCCTCGTCACCGTGAGCGAGGTGCGTGTGAGCAGCATTGCAGTCTCCTCGCTTCCGTACAAAACCGATTATGAACTGGGCGACGTGCTGAATGCCGACGGTCTGCAGCTTCTCGTCACCTACTCCAACGGCACCAGCCAGCTCATCTCCTCCGGCTATCAGATCTATCCCACCCTGCTGGACGTCTCCGGCACGCAGACCATTGAGGTCAGCTACTTCAATCAGAACTGCAGCTTCACGGTCAACGTCCGGGAGATGCGGGAGACCATCGACGGTATCGGCGTGCTGACGCTGCCGAACCGCACGGCCTATACCGTAGGCGAGGTGCTCGATCCCACCGGGCTCAGCATCCGCGCTTATACCGGGGCCGGGTTCCGGGATATAAGCGAAGGGCTGGTTTGCTCCCCGATGCTCCTGAGCCAGGAGGGCAATCAGCTGATCACCGTGAGCTATGAGGACAAAACCTGTACCTTCACGGTCACTGTGGAGAGTGAGGAAGTGCCCAGTTATCTCTCCCTCTATCGCCTGCCGGATAAGCTCAATTACGCTGTGGGCGATACGCTGGATGCCAGCGGACTGGTACTGTACTTCATTTCCAGCAAGAATAACGCTGTGGAAGTCAGCGATGGATATAGCCTCAGCCCCATGAAGCTGGAGCGCGAGGGCCAGCAGGAGATCACCGTCACCTACGGCGGCATGAATTGCAGCTTCAAGGTAAACGTCACCGCCGCGCGGCCGAGTCCGTCCCCCTCCGCTTCTCCTGTTCCCACCACTGTTCCGACCGCCGCGCAGGCGACAGCGGAACCCACCGCTTTCCCCGCGGTTCCGACCCACACCCCCGTGCCGAGCCGCACTGTCGGCAGCGGCAAGAGTTTTGTGGGCGTGATCGCAGCGGCCTCCGTCATCGCGCTTGCGGTGCTGGGCGCCTATGTGTTCATCATGAACCGGGGCGGTTTTGACGCGCTGGAAGAAAAGCTCGAAAACCTCTTCCGCCGCGGAAACCACAGAAAGTAAACAGAAATCTAAAGAAGTTAAAAGAAGTTAAAAGAAGTCAAAAACAGAGCGCCGCCCATCCGGGCGGCGCTCTGCGTGCAGACAGACGTATACGGCAGAAGAAGGACATGCATGGGGAGAGGGCGGGAGGGGATGGTTTCGCATCCCCTGAGATAAAGCATATCGCTGTTTATTTGCAGAGCTTCTTCGCCATGCGGTAGACGCGGGTGGCGTTGATGTCCAGCTGATGGCGGCTGACGCGGCGGGCCGCCAGGCCCTTGAGGATCTGATTCCATTCCTTCTTGCCGCCGGGCATGAAGAGGTCGTTGCCCGCAGCGGCCACATGAACCGGATTGGGATAGCCATGCTTGTTGCCCTTCGAGACCATGCTGGCGATGACCCAGTCGGTCATCACGATGCCCTGATAGCCGAATTCCTTGCGCAGCACGCGGTCCAGAATGCCGCGGCGCTCGGAGGTGTGAGTGCCGTTTAAGAGATTGTAGGAGGTCATCAAGGCGTGGGGCTGGCTCTCCCGCACGCAGATGCCGAAGCCGCGCAGATAGATCTCACGCAGGGCGCGCTCGCTCATCTGGCTGTTGCTCGTGTAGCGGTTGGTCTCCTGATTGTTGGCAGCATAGTGCTTGATCGTGGTGCCGCAGCCGGGGTGCTTCTGCACGCCGCGGGTGATGGCGGCGGCGAACTTGCCGGAGATCAGCGGGTCCTCGGAGAAGTATTCAAAGTTGCGGCCGCAGCGGATGTCGCGGTGGATGTTCAGCGCCGGGGCCAGCCACAGATGCACGCCGAAGCGCTCCATCTCGTCGCCCACCAGGTCGCCGAGACTCTCGGCCAGCGCCTCGTTCCAGCTCTGGGCGATGGCAGTGCCGATGGGGATGGCAGTGGCGTACTGCTCATGGATCTCGCCAGTCGCCTTGGGCTTCTTGGCCGTGAGCTTCATGAAGAGGACCACAATGTCGGGCAGCCATTCGAGGACACTCTCGGGCGTGCCGTCGCCGAAGCCGTGGGCGCCGTTTTCGTCCACCACATACTCGCGGCTCAGACGCAGGCCGGCAGGGCCGTCGGCCATGACCAGGCTGGGGATGCCCTTGGCTTCCAGGGCGCGGGTGGTCTCGCCCGCGGCGCCGGCCACGGCGCGGGAGGCGTTGCCGATCACGCTCAGGGCGCCGGCCTTGGGATCAAAGCCGCCCACATTCAGCAGCGCGGCTTCCTCGTCGGTGAGCCCGGCGATCAGCGGATCCACCTCGTCCTCCCTGTCGTAGTCGTACTGTTTCGTCTCAATATCGTCCGCCTTGACGTGCAGCACCTTCAAAAAGCGCGGCGTCTTGGCCTTCGGCATCTCGGGCGCCCAGTCGCTGAATTCGGGCGCGCCGATGGCGTGGCGCACCTTCTCGGTGAAGACGGCCTTGTCCAGCCGCACAACGGCCACCGGCTTCGTGGCGGCAGAAGAGTTGCCCAGGCGCAGGATGTAGTCGCCCTTCTCCAGAATCCAGCCCTTCTGGCCCGCGTCGAAGCTGGCAAGCTCCCGCAGGGCGAAGGACAGGCTCACTTCGCCGCTTTCGCCGGGCTGCAGCTCCGCAGTCTTGGCGAAGGCTGCCAGACTCTGATAGGGCTTGTCCATCCACGCGGTGGGCGCGGAGGCGTAGAGCTGCACGACCTCCTTGCCGGGGCGGCTGCCGGTGTTGGTAACGGTCGCGGTCAGGGTGATGCGCTCACCCTCGGCCTTCGCCTCGGCCGGCTTGATCTCAAAATCCGTGTAGCCCAGACCGAAGCCGAAGGGGTAGAGGGGCTTCACGCCCGCGGTATCAAAGTAGCGGTAGCCCACGTAGACGCCCTCGCGGTACTGGGTGTCGTCCCGCCCGCCGAAGTCGCCGATGCTCTGGTAGTCGCCCCAGGCGGCCCAGGTGGTGGTCAGCTTGCCGGAGGGGTAGGCCCTGCCCAGCAGCAGATCCGCCACGACGCTGCCGGTCTCCACGCCCAGCTGGCTCAGATAGAGAATGTTGGAAACCTGCTGCACCGGGCTCAGATCCACCACGCCGCCCACGTTCAGCACCAGAATAAAGTGCTCATACTGCGCGTTGAGCTGCAGAATGTCACGGATCTCCGTCTCACTGAGCAGAATGTCACCGGGGACAGGCTGCCGGTCGGAGCCCTCGCCGGAGATGCGGCCCAGGACGTAGACCGCCGTGTCGCCCGCGCCTCTGAGGGGGATGCAGTACTCCGGCTCCGACATCACGCGGCCCATGAACTCCACCGCGGCGACCACGTGGCGGGCCTTCGCCTCCGCCTTGCAGGCGCGGATATACTCCTTGTACGCCTCTTTGCGGACACTGTCATAGCTGTCGAGCCAGAACTTGGTGCTGACGGTGAAGCCGGCATCTTTGAGACCCTGCTCAATGTTTACATAATACCGGGAATTGACCTCGCCGGAGCCGGTGCCGCCCTTGATGGTCTGGCGGGCGCCGCTGCCGTAGAGGGCGATGGTGCAGGGGCCCGAGAGCGGGAAATCGCCCTTGCTCTTGAGCAGGACGGCACATTCCGCGCCGGCCTTGCGCACCAGCGCGCTGTGTTCTCTTTCGTACTCGTTCATTGCTGTTCCTCCGTGAAAGAATTATGTTAACTAAAATATGTATACAAAATTATTGAAAGCAATATTACGTAAATAATATTACGGTAATTAAATTACGTCAACCAATTAGCTCCCGGACGACTTCCGAAGCGATCAGAAGCCCCGCGGCAGGCGGGACGAAGGCGGTGGAACCGGGGATGGAGCGGCGCTTCGAATCCGGCTCCGAGATCTCCGGACCGCGGCAGTCCGGCTCCTCCGGGGAGTAGACCACCTTCAGCTTCTCAATGCCGCGGCGGCGGCATTCCCGGCGCATGACCCGGGCCAGGGCGTCGTTCGCGGTCTCATACAGGTCGCAGAGGCGGAGCATTGAGGGATCCCTCTTGTTGCCTGTGCCCATGGCGCAGAGGATCGGCGTGCCGGCTGCCTGCGCCTGCTGGATCAGGGAGAGCTTGCCGGCAACGGTGTCGATGGCGTCCACCACATAATCGTATTGTGTGAAGTCAAACAGATCCTTTGTTTCCGGCAGATAGAAGCACTTGTATTTGCGCACGACGCAGCCGGGGTTGATGCTCTTGACGCGCTGCTCGGCGGCGTCTGCCTTGTCCATGCCTACCGTGTCCCGCGTCGCCAGGATCTGGCGGTTTATATTGGAGAGGGCGACCTGGTCGTTGTCGATCAGATCCAGCTGCCCCACGCCGGAGCGGGCCAGCGCTTCCAGCACATAGCCGCCCACGCCGCCGAGCCCGAAGATCGCCACCCGGGACTTCGCAAGCTTTTCCATGGCCTCCGCGCCCAGCACGCGTTCGGTGCGGATCAATGCCTCGTTCAAACGCTCCCCTCCTTTTGCGGTATTCGATTATATAGTATACGACAAAGCAGCAGCGCTGACAAGCGTGAACTTTTCTGTTGCGCCGTGGATGCGGAGAGCGTATAATGAACGTATAGCAAAACAGCCCTGCTGTTTTCTGCGCCGCAAAGCTTTGCGCTTTTCACCGTCATATAAACAATATAAATGTTACGAAATCGATACAGGAGGAACCCGATATGCGCTCCAAGAAAAAGACGAAGAAGCTCCCCGCGGCCGTTCCCGCTGAAACGGCGCTGGAGCTGCTGCCCATGGTGCTGGGGAATGATAGGTCCGGCGAGCAGAAGCTGCTGCGCTTTGTGCTCAGCAACGTGAACGCGGCCAATCTCAAACGCCTGGCGGCCGTCGCCGTCGCGGGCGGCGTCGCCGTCTCCCTTGTCGGCAACTGGCTGCACAATCGCGTCTACCGCGCGGCCGTGGCCAGGGAACTCAAAAAGCAGCTGGCCCCGGTGAATAAGAAGCTGGACGAGCTGGAAAAGCAGAACGAGGAGCTCAAGAAGCAGAACGAGCAGCTGAAAAAGCAGCTCCGCTGAGCACGGCGGCCCCGATCAAGGGGAAATAACGGGCCGAAACCGCAAAATCTCCTGCCGCCGCCGCAAAAAAAGCTTGCATTATACAAGATACGGTGGTATGATTACACAGTAAGAATCGTATTCCATGGAGTGGGTTGTAAGACCCACTCCTTTTTGGTGAACAATCCCGCCCACATCGGGCGTTTGAGGTGAGAAGATGAGCAAGCTGACCGAGAAGGTCTCCGCCCTGGTCCGCCCGGTGGTGGAAGAGGAGGGCTGCAGCCTGTGGGACGTGGAGTACGTCCGGGAGGCCGGCACCTGGTACCTGCGTGTGTTTATCGACAAGGACGGCGGCGTCGGCATCGACGACTGTGAGCGCATCAGCCGCCGGCTGGATCCGATCCTGGACGAGGAGGATCCCATTCCCGAGAGCTATGTGTTCGAAGTGGGCTCCGCCGGGGCCGAGCGGGAATTGAAGCGCCCCTCGGATTTCGAGCAGTTCATGGGCCATGAAGTCGAAGTGCGGCTCTACCGCCCGCTCGACGGGAAGAAGAGCTTTGTCGGCGCCCTCGCGGGCTATGCCGACGGCAATGTGAGTCTTACGGTCGGCGAGGAAACGCAGACTTTTGAAAAAGCGCAGGTCGCAAAAGTTAACCTGCATGTTGCATTTTAATTCCATTGCGAAAAAGCTTTCGCAATGGAGAACTCGCTTTTATCGCATGCGGCGAGGCGTCGCCGCATTTGGTCGAAGCGAGGGCTCACCCGTTCGCCTCAGGGTGTTTTTGAGGCGGCGGAGCTGCCTCAAAAACGATTCCAATCCCTTCGGGGTGATTATCTCCCACTTGGCGGAGACTTCGCAACAGGTACTCATTATGAACAGGAGAGAGAAGCAATGAACGCTGAATTTTTTGAAGCCATCGAGGATATCGAGAAAGAAAAGGGCATTCCCCGCAACTATATGTACGACAAGATCCGTCAGGCCATGCTGACGGCTTTCCGCCGCGACAATCCCGAGTGCGAGGACAATGTGGAGGTCATTCTCGATGAGGACAAGAAGCGCATCGAGATGAACGTGATGAAGACCGTGGTGGAAGAGGTCGAAGACCCCAGCCACGAGATCAATCTGGAGGCCGCGAAGAAGGTCAGCCGCCGCGCCAAACTCGGCGACGTGGTCGCCATCCCCGTGGAGACCAAGAAGTTCGGCCGCATCGCCGCCCAGTCTGCCAAGCAGGTCATCATCCAGGGCATCCGCGAGGCCGAGCGCGGCATCATCTATGAGGAGTTCACCTCCAAGGAGCATGAGATCCTCACCGGCGTCGTCAGCCATATCGAGCCGAGAAACGGCGCCGTGTCCATCCGCATCTCTTCCAACAGCGAGTTTACCGAGGCCATGCTCGCCCCCAATGAGTGCATCAAGGGCGAGAACCTGACCGAGGGCGACCGCATCAAGGTCTACGTCGTCGAAGTGCGCAACTCCACCCGCGGCCCCCAGGTGCTCATTTCCCGCACCCACCCCGGCCTGGTGAAGCGTCTCTTCGAGCTGGAAGTGCCCGAGATCTATGACGGCACCGTGGAGATCAAGTCCATCGCCCGCGAGGCCGGCAGCCGCACCAAGATGGCGGTCTGGTCCTCCGATCCCAATGTGGATCCCATCGGCTCCTGCGTCGGCCCCCGCGGCGGGCGCGTGGCCACTATCGTCAATGAGCTGGGCGGCGAGAAGATCGACATCGTCAATTACTCCGAGAACCCCGAGGAGTACATTGCCGCGGCCCTGTCCCCCTCCGAGGTGGTGAGCGTCACCATGCTGGAGGACGGCAAGAGCTGCCGCGTCATCGTGCCGGACAGTCAGCTGTCCCTGGCCATCGGCAAGGAGGGGCAGAACGCCCGCCTGGCCGCCAAGCTCACCGGCTACAAAATCGATATCAAGCCCCAGAGTGAAGCGTAAAGCTTTTTACACAAATCAAAGCCGCCCGGCTTTGATTTGAGACGAGAAACAATGCCATCGGTCAATGTGACCGCGCCCACGCGGGCACATGACCCATCGGCGTTGTTTGGAGGAAAGGAGCGGTGACCCATGCAAAAGAAGATCCCCATGCGGCAGTGCCTGGGCTGCCGCGAGATGAAACCAAAGAAGGAACTGATCCGGGTCGTAAAGTCCCCGGAAGGGGAGATCAGCCTGGATTTCAAGGGCAAGGCTAACGGCCGCGGCGCCTATGTGTGCCCCAACGCCGGGTGCCTGAAAAAGGCTGTCAAGGCCAAAGCGCTGGAGAGGGCTTTCTCCTGCCAGATCCCGCAGGAAGTCTATGAGGCGCTGGATGCGCAGATGGAGCGTGGCGAATGAGGGAGAAAACACTGAAATTTCTCGGCCTGATGCGCCGCGCCAACGCCCTGCAGGTCGGCGAGAACAACGCCGGCGAGGCCGTGCGGGCGGGGAAGGCAAAGCTCCTGCTGCTGGCGTCGGACGCATCGGAAAACGCCAAAAAGCGGGCGGAGAGCTTTGTGGGCGGCAGAAGCTGCCTGCTGCTGGAGCTTCCCTTTACCAAGGAGGAGCTGAGCTCCGCCCTCGGTCTGGGCGGCTGTTCCATGGCGGCGGTGACGGAGCTGGGCTTCGCCAACGCCCTCATCAAGCGCCTGCAGGAGCTGGACCCGGAGCGCTATGCCGACGCCGCCGAAGAGGTGGCACGCCGCTTTTCCAAAGCCGAGCGGCGAAAGAGCGAAACGGCCAAAGAGAGAATGAAGAGGAACGGAAAAAGGAGGACTAACGTATGAGCCTGATTAAGTATAGAGTTCGTGAGGTCGCGAAAGATTTCGATGTCCCGTCCAAGGATATTGTGAAGATCCTCACGGATTATCTCACGCCTCCCAAAAGCACCGCGCAGGTCTTGGAGGATCATGAGCTGGACGTTATCTTCGAGTATATGACGCAGCACAACCAGGTGGAGAGCCTGGAGGAGATCTTCAAGGTCACGGCCCCCGCGCCTGTGGAGGAGAAGAAGCCCGAGGCAAAGCCCGCCGCGCAGCCCCAGAAGGGCGCGCAGGGCCAGCAGAAGCCCGCCCAGAATCAGGGCCAGACCCAGCAGAGCCAGAAGAGCGCCGCGCCCGCGCAGCAGACGCAGCCCCAGCAGCCGAAGCAGGAGAAGCCCAACAAGCCCCACACGCCGCGCCAGGTGGCCGAGAAGCGCGTGGTGGATACCCGCGGCGGCGCGGCTGTCAACATCGAGAAGTACAACGAGAAGTTTGAAGATCTGGCCGGCTCCAGCAATGTGGGCGGCAGCGGCAATCGCAACAATAACAATTTCTCCGGCGGCAAGAAGGAGAAGATCGGCGGCAAGAACAAGCAGCGCCAGCAGGCTCCCTCCTCCAAGCGCCGTCAGGAGGAGCGCGACAAGATGCAGAAGCTGCAGCTGGAGATCGCGCGCAAGCAGCAGCTCAAGGTGGAGATCCCTGACGAGATTTCCGTGGGCGAGCTGGCTACCCGCATGAAGAAGACCGCGTCCGAAGTCATCAAGCAGCTGATGAAGCTGGGCGTCTTTGCCTCCGTGTCCGAGATCATCGACTACGACACTGCGGCCATCGTCGCCATGGAGCTGGGCTGCAAGGTGGAGAAGGAAGTCATCGTCACCGTGGAAGAGCGCCTCATCGACGACCACGAGGACGCCGCTGAGGATCTCAAACCCCGCGCCCCCGTCGTGGTGGTCATGGGTCACGTCGACCACGGCAAGACCTCCCTGCTCGACTACATCCGCCACGCGAACGTGGTGTCCGGCGAGGCCGGCGGCATCACGCAGCACATCGGCGCCTACACCGTGGAGATCAACGGGAGCCCCATCACCTTCCTGGACACCCCGGGCCACGAGGCCTTCACCTCCATGCGCGCCCGCGGCGCCATGGTCACCGATATTGCGATCCTCGTGGTCGCGGCGGACGACGGCATCATGCCCCAGACCGTTGAGAGCATCAACCACGCCAAGGCCGCGAACATCCCCGTGGTGGTTGCCATCAACAAGATGGACACCGTGGGAGCCAACCCCGACCGCATCAAGCAGCAGCTGACCGAGTACGATCTGGTCAGCGAAGAGTGGGGCGGCGACACCATCATCTGCCCCATCTCCGCCAAGACCGGCATGGGTATCGAGAACCTTCTGGAGAACCTGGTGGTTCTCGCCGAAGTGCAGGAGCTCAAGGCCAACCCCAACCGCGCCGCCAGGGGTACCGTCATCGAGGCGCGGCTTGACAAGGGCCGCGGCCCCATCATGACCGTCCTGGTGCAGAACGGCACCCTCAAGACCGGCGACATCATCATTGCAGGTACCGCCGTGGGCCGCGTGCGCACCATGATTAACGACAAGGGCCAGCGCGTCACCGAAGCCGGCCCCTCCACTCCGGTGGAGATCTCGGGCCTCTCCGAAGTGCCCTCCGCCGGCGACGTGTTCAACGCTGTGGCCGACGAGCGCATGGCGAGAGAGCTTGCCGAAGAGCGCCGCATCGCCCAGTCCAGCAACGCGATGCCCGGCACCAAGAAGGTCAGCCTGGAGGATCTCTTCAGCCAGATCCAGGCCGGCGAGATGAAGACTCTGAACCTGATCGTCAAGGCCGACGTCCAGGGCTCCGCTGAGGCCGTCAAGACCTCTCTGGAGAAGATCTCCAACGACGAAGTGCGCGTCAAGGTCATCCACAGCGCCGTCGGCGCCATCAACGAGAGCGACGTGATGCTGGCCGCCACCTCCGGCGCCATCATCGTGGGCTTCAACGTCCGCCCGGACGCCGCTGCCCGCGACAGCGCCGTGCGCAGCAACGTGGATATGCGCATGTACCGCGTCATTTACGACTGCATCAACGAGATCGAAGCCGCCATGAAGGGCATGCTGGCTCCCAAGTTCCGCGAGGCCATCATCGGCCACGCCGAAGTGCGCGAGACCTACAAGGTCTCCAAGGTCGGCACCGTCTGCGGCTGCTACTGCACCGACGGCAAGATCCAGCGCGGCTGCGAAGTGCGCGTCCTGCGCGACAACATCGTCATCCACGAGGGCAATCTGGCCTCTCTGCGCCGCTTCAAGGACGACGTCAGAGAAGTCGCCAGCGGCTACGAGTGCGGCATGCAGGTGGAGAAGTTCAACGACATCAAGGTCGGCGACATCATCGAGTGCTTCGTGATGGAGCAGATCGTCTGATTCAAATGATTCGTCCCTTTGGGAACGAATCCTGAAAGATTCATTACAATCCGTAGGGGCCGGCGTCCTCGACGGCCCGCCGGTCAGAACAGGCATCGGCGGGCTGCCCGGGAGGCCAGCCCCTACAAAACGGTTAGGAGATTATCATGCCATCCAATAAACTTGCCAGAACCAACGACGATATCCAGTTCGTGCTCTCCAAGCTGATCCCCCAGGTCAAGGACCCGCGGGTGCAGCAGGGCATGATCAGCGTCACCCGCGTGGAGACCACGGGCGACCTGCGCTATGCCAAGGTGTGGCTGAGCGTGCTGGGTATGCAGAATGAAAAGGAATTCAAAAAGGGCCTCAAGTCCGCCGCGGGCTGGCTGCGGCACGAGATGGGGAGCGCCATGAGCCTGCGCTACACGCCGGAGCTGGTCTTCGAAGTCGACCACAGCATCGAATACGGCGCACACATCAACGAGGTTATCAACTCGCTGGACATCAGACACGACGAGGACGAAAGCACCGAGGAGTGATACCATGAACTATCGGGAATGCGCAAAGCTCTTAAAGCAGCAGGATAAGATCCTGCTGATCACGCACCGCGATCCCGACGGGGATACCTGCGGCAGTGCCGCAGCCCTGTGCAGCGCGCTGCGCCGCCTGGGCAAGGAGGCCTTCCTCATCCAAAACCCCGGCTATACCCGCAAGGTGCTGCCCTATCTTGCACCCTATCTTGCGCCGGAAGGCTTCGTGCCCGCCTGCCATGTCAGCGTGGATGTGGCAACGGAGCGCATGTTTCCGCCGGATTTTGAGGGAAATGTGCTTCTGTGCATCGACCACCACGAGACCAACTCCCACTATGGGGAAAACGAGCTGGTGCGCGGGGAAAAATCCTCCTGCGGTGAGATCGTGCTCGAGCTCATCAAGTCCCTCTGCGGCAGCGTGACCGAGGAGGAGGCGACGCTCTTATATATCGCCGTCACCACCGACACGGGCTGCTTCCAGTATGCCAACACCGGCAGCCAGACTCTGGCCGCCGCCTCCGAACTGCTGCGCCTCGGGGCGAAGCAGCATGAAGTCAGCCAGCTCTTCTTCCGCAAGGTTTCCAATGCCCGCCTGATGCTGGAGGGCATGATCTATTCCGGTATGCGCTTTTACCGGGAGGGCAGGCTGGTCTTTGCCGTGATCACCCAGGACATGATCCGCCGTTCCGGCGCGACGAAGGATGATTTTGACGACCTGGCCAGCCTGGCCGGGCGCTCGGAGGACAGCGTTTTGAACGTGACCATCCGCGAGCAGGAGGACGGCAGCAGCCGCGTGTCCGTGCGCTCCAACCCGGGCATCAGCAGCAGCGCGGTCTGCGCGGCCTTCGGCGGCGGCGGGCATGACATGGCCGCCGGCTGCAGCATCGCCTGCCCACCGGAAAAGGCGATAGAGCTGCTGCTGGAAGTGATCGACGAGCTGTATCCATGAACGGGATTTTACTGATCGACAAGCCCGCGGGCTGGACCTCCAGCGATGTGGTGGCAAAGCTCCGGGGCGTGCTGCATGAAAAGCGCATCGGCCATTCCGGAACCCTCGACCCCATGGCCACGGGGCTGCTGGTGCTGTTTCTCGGCCGGGCCACCCGGGCGGTGGAATTCGCCGAGAGCCATGACAAGCGCTATCTCGCCGGCCTGCGTCTCGGTCTCGTTACCGACACCCAGGATACCACGGGCAACCCCGTCGGCGGCGAGCCGCGCCCGGTTTCCCGGGAAGAGCTGGAGGCTGCGCTCGCGGCCTTTCGCGGCGAGATCGAGCAGATCCCGCCCATGTATTCGGCCATCAAGGTCAAGGGGCAGAAGCTCTATGAGATCGCCCGCCGGGGCGGCGAGGTGGAGCGAAAACCCCGCCCGGTGACCATTCACGCGCTGGAGATCGCGGGCGAAGAGAACGGAGATTTCCTGCTTGATGTGCGGTGCTCCAAAGGCACCTATGTGCGCACCCTCTGCCATGATATCGGCGCTGCCCTGGGCTGCGGCGGCTGCATGAGCTCGCTGCGGCGGCTCGCGGCGGGGGAGTACCGCCTGGAGGACGCCCATACGCTGGACGCGGTCATCGCGGCGGCTGAAAGGGGAGAGGCGGAGGGCCTGCTCCTGCCGACGGACAGCCTTTTTGCCGCGTATCCGAAGCTGAAGGTCGGCCCCAACGGGGAGAAAAAGGTGCGCTGCGGAAACGCTCTGCCCACCCGCATGGCGGCGGGGGAGTACCGCCTGTACAGCGAGAGCGGGGAGTTCCTGGCCCTCGTGTGTGTGCAGGACGGACAGATGAAAACCATCAAGAGCTTCTTTGAAGTATAAAACACTGTCATCCTGAGCGCAGCGAAGGATCTCGTGAGATGCTGCGGCACTTCCCACCTCAGTATGACAAAAGGACAGAAACAGACATGAATGAGTTGAAACGGGTCATCGCGCTGGGCTTTTTTGACGGCGTGCACATCGGCCATGCGGCGTTGCTGAACAAGACCAAGGAGCGGGCGGCGGAGCTCTCCGCCATGCCTTCGGTGCTGAGCTTTGACGTGCACCCGGACACCCTGGTCTTCCATAAGGACGTGCCGCTCATCAACAGTGCCATCGGCCGGGAGGACATCATACGCCGGGAGTTCGGCATCGAGAACGTGGTCTTCCTCCATTTTTCCGAGCACACCATGCGCATCCCCTGGCGGGAATTTATCGAGAGCATCGTGCAGGAGCTGGCCATCTGCCACATCGTGGTCGGGCACGACTTCTGCTTCGGCTACCGTGGCGAAGGGACGGTGGAGCGTCTGCGGGAGTACTGCGCGGAAAACGGCATCGGCTGTGACGTGATCCCACCCGTCATGCTGGACGGGCAGGTGGTCAGCTCCACCCACATCCGCAAGCTCATCGAAGCCGGGGACATGGAGGAGGCGAGGCGCTGGCTGGGCCATCCCCACACCCTGGCCGACACGGTGCACTCCGGCTATCACCTGGGCCGGAAGCTGGGTACGCCCACCATCAACATGTTTTTCCCCGACGGGGTGCTGGTGCCGCGGCACGGCGTGTATGCGGCCAAAGTATTCCTGGAGGACGGGAAGAGCTACGTGGCCGTGACCAATGTGGGCGTGCGCCCCACGGTGAGTGAGGAGAACCGCGTCAGCGTGGAGAGCCATCTGCTGGATTACAGCGGCAACCTCTACGGCCGCCAGGCCCGTGTGGAGTTCTATGCCTTCCTGCGGCCGGAGCAGAAGTTTGACAGCTTCGAGGCGCTCTCCGACCAGATCCGCCGGGACGCCGAGGCGGCCCGCGCCTATTTTGAGAAATGAAGAAACCGGGCGGCAGGGGCCGCCCGATTTTATAAAAACATACTCAACTGACGGTTGAGTTTTGAAACTCAACGAACAGGTTATTGGCAAATCCGCCTTTTTTCTGCTACGCTCAAGCCACAAGGGCAGCGCGCCGCCGGACATGAATCAGGAGGGATCATCCATGAACGAAACTTTGGGAAACAACATCATGCGGCTCCGAAAGGAGAACGGTCTGACCCAGGAGCAGCTGGCAAACGGTCTCGGCATTACCTATCAGGCGGTGAGCAAGTGGGAGACGGGCGTCTCCAGCCCGGACATCGACCTGCTGCCGCTGCTGGCGGACATCTTTGAAGTGAGCATCGACGAGCTCTTCGGAAGAGTTGCTCCGGCCGGGCCGTCTGCGCTCCCGGCAGTCGTGGAAGAGGCGCCGCAGACGACCTCGGGCGTGGAGCTTCCCTGGCCGGACGATGAGGACATGCTGCACGTGGTGCTCTTTGCGGGCCATAAGCTGATCGGGGCGGACGAGAAGGGCGAGCGGCGCTATTCCCGCAAGCAGATCGAGTTTCAGTATGAAGGTCCGGCGCTCAACATCTGGAGCGATTTTACCGTGAATTGCGGCCCGGTGCAGGGCAATGTGACTGCCGGGGGAGACGTGAACTGCGACATGGTGTACGGCGATCTCCAGGCCGGCGGGGAAGTGAACTGCGACGACGTGGCGGGCAATCTCCAGGCGGGCGGCAACGTCAATTGTGACGATGTGAGCGGCAACGTCTCCGCCGGGGGCGATGTGGACTGCGGCAACGTGGAGGGCAGCGTCACGGCAAGCGGGGACGTGGACTGCGGCAAGGTCGGCGGCAGCGTGAATGCCGGCGGTGACGTGGACTGCGGCAGCGTCCGCGGCCCGGTGCGTGCGGCCACTGTCAACGGCGAAGCGCCGGAGGAGGAAGAATTCCACTCCAACCTGAAGGGAAAAAAGAAAGGCTTCAGCTTTGAACTGAAACTCTGAAAGGCTGCGGACAAAGACTGTACAGCCGGAAAATGAACTGTCATCCTGAGGACTAAAGGACGAAGGATCTCTTTTTCTGTTCAGGTAACGATCTTTCGAGATCCTTCGACTCCGCTGCAACGAGGTAAAGAACGTCGCACGCTTCCCGCGCGTCGGTATGCTCCGCTCAGGATGACAAATACAGGGATTAATCTGCAAACGAAAAGCTCCCATCCGAAGATGGGAGCTTTGCATTATTCTTACTGTTTCGCTGCCGGGCGCTTGCGGGCGCTGCGGCCGCGGCCCCGACGGCGGGACTGGGCGGATTTATTCTTGTAGTACTCCTGCATGTCCTCGCCGGCCTCATAGACCAGCTTGTTCACGGCCCAGGTGTTGCTGTCCGTATCCCGGCGGAAACGGACGCGCACCAGCAGGGAGCCGTGCTCGGGGCAGGCATAGAGATTCATGTAGCGCTGATCGCCCTGGTTGACCCAGCGCTGCCCCTCCAGCGCCGCACCGCAATGCGGGCAGGCGAGGGACGCAAGGCGCTCATCGGCAAAAGCAGCGGCCTTGCTCTCAAAGCCGTCATAGCTCTCGTGGGCGAGGGGTTCCGGCCCGTCGTTCTCCACGGGCGGCTTGTAGTTGGGCATGCGGGTGGCCAGGATGCGCGCGGCGTCCGGGTACATGCGCAGGCCCTCTTTCATGTCCAGGTGGGTGCTCACCAGCGCGGTGTTATAGGCATCGCCCAGAGCGTCGTGGGCAACGCGGGTCTGTTCGATCTCAAAATGCTCCATGGCGCTGGCCAGGGACTTCTGATTCTTGTCTCCGCCGGTCTGCAGATTATAAATCAGCTGCAGGTTGATCCAGCCCGCGATCCAGTCCCAGTCCAGGTCGTGGATGATGATGTTCTGCTCCAGAATGCCCTGGTCGTCGCAGCCCCAGGTCAGGAACGTGACGTCTTCCCCGCACCAGGCGCGAAACTGCTCCAGCGCCTCGGGGAAGGGGACGCCGTGGGCCAGACGGTCCTTGTCAAAGCCGGTGATCTTCTTGACTTTATAGTGCATGCGCCGGAAGTATACGGGTCTCACGTCGATCGTAAACTCTTCGGTAGGGCGCATATTCTCATCCAGCTTCACAGCGCCGATCTCAATGATCTCGCCGCGCAGATGGATGGGCAGTTTATTGAAAACGGAGGATTTGGAGCTCATGGCCTGGTTCCACTCCAGATCCACCACCACATAATTCATAGTGTCATCCTCATTTCCTGATGTAACTCAGACAGTATAGCATACTTAAGATGGGATTGCACGACTTTTTTTGCTTTTCTGCGCCTTCGTCAGTTCCCACAAAGGCAGGGGGCCAGGGCGTGCCCTTTCTTGCATAAAATGTTTTGTTATGGTATGATGAAAGAACGGAAAAGGAGAGAACCGATGAACGCTATGACAATCGAACGCGCCGCGGCGGCCTGTGGGGGCCGTCTCTGCGGCGTTGAGCATAAGGACGCGGCCTTGGGCCGCGTGATCATCGACAGTCGGGCGGTACAGCCCGGGGATTTGTTCGTGGCCTACCGGGGCGAGAATACGGACGGGCACCGCTTCATCACCTCCGCCCTGGAGAAGGGCGCGGCCTGCTGCCTGGCGGAATACCTGCCGGAGGGCGTCAGCGGCCCGGTGCTGCTGGTGGAGAACGTGCAGACCGCGCTGGAGCAGATCACCGAGGCCTGCCGCGAGACGCTGACGCTCCCTGTGATCGGCATCACCGGCAGCGTGGGCAAGACTTCCGCCAAGGAGATGATATCCGCGGTGCTGAGTCAGCGCTTTCGCGTGCTCAAGACCGAGGGCAATCTGAATAACCAGATCGGCGTGCCCATGACGATCTCCCGCATCACGCGGGCGCATGAGATCGCGGTGGTGGAGATGGGCATTTCCGGCTTTGGGGAGATGCGCTGTCTCAGCCGTATGGCAAAACCCACGATCGGCGTTTTCACCGTGATCGGCCACGCCCATCTGGAGTTTCTGCATGATTTGAACGGCGTTCTCGCCGCCAAGACCGAGATGCTGGAGAACATGGCGGAGGACGCCTGGATCGTGGTGAACGGGGACGACGCGCTGCTGCGCTCCTTCCCCTGCAGCCAGAGAAAGCTTACCATCGGCCTGGGCGAGGGGAACATGCTCCGCGCGGAGAACGTGCAGCAGACGCCGGAGGGCACCCGCTGTACGATCCGCGGCATGGACCGCTGCATTCGGGCGGAGATCCCGGCCTTCGGGCGGCACATGGTCTACGCCGCGCTGGAGGGCGCCGCCGTGGGCATCCTGCAGGGCCTGACGGACGAGGAGATCGAATCCGGCATCCGCGCCTTTGAAATCGTGGGCCGCCGCGCCGCCGTCTGTGACACCGGCAGCATCACCCTGGTGGACGACAGCTACAACGCAAATCCCGACTCGGTCAAATGCGGGGTGGACTCCCTACTGACACTGCCGGGGCGGCACGTCTGCATCCTGGGCGACATGCGCGAGCTGGGGGAGGATTCCCCGGCCATGCACTATGACGTGGGCCGTTACGCCGCCGAAAAGGGCGTGGACGAAGTCTGGTGCAGCGGCGCCTACGGGGCGGATCTGGCTGCAGGCGCGGGGGAGAAGGGGAAAGCCTTTGAGAGCGTCGAAGCGCTGATCGAAGCCCTGCCCGCACTGGTGCGCAAAGGGGACGCGATCCTCGTGAAGGCCAGCCGCGGCGCCCGCTTCGAGCGCGTGAGCGAGGCGCTCAAGGAGCTGAAGCTGTGATGGATCTAAGACCCCTTGTCTTTCTGGATATCGACGACACGATCCTGGACTTTCAGACCGCCGAGGCCACGGCCATCCGCCGCACCTTTACGGAGCTGGGCATCCCTGTGGACGACGGGCTGATCGCCCGCTACAGCGAAATCAACCGCAGCCAGTGGGAACTGCTGGAGGAAGGCAAGCTGAGCCGGGAGCGGGTGCTGGTGCGCCGCTTCGAGCTGCTCTTTGCGGAGCTGGGCCTGCCCCACTCCGGGGCCGCCGCCTGCGAGCGCTATGAGGGCCTTCTCTGCGAGGGGCACTGGTTCATGCCCGGGGCGGAGGAACTGCTGGAAGCGCTCAGCCCCTCCTGCCGCCTCTTCATCGTCTCCAACGGGGCCAAAACTGTGCAGGACGCGCGGCTGCGCTCCGCCGGGATCGGGCCGTATTTTGAGCAGATCTTCATCTCGGAGGAGATAGGGGCGGAGAAGCCGACGCGGGAGTTCTTTGACCGCTGCTTTGCCGCCATCCCGGAGATGGATCTGCGACGCGCCGTGCTGGTGGGGGACAGTCTCACCTCCGATATCCGCGGCGCGAAGAACGCGGGGCTTCTCTCCGTCTGGTACAACTACCGCGGGAGACCTGCCCGTGCGGACATCGTACCCGACTATGAGATCCGCGCGCTTTCGGAGCTGCCGGCGCTGATGCGCCGCCTGTTTCCGGAGGCGATCTTCAATACATGAGGGAGAGTGATTTCCATGGACAGTCTGCTGCTATATCTGCGGGAGCTGAATCTCTGCTCCATGTGCCTGCGCATCGTGCTTGCCATGGTGGTAGGCGGCTTTCTCGGCTTTGACCGGGAGATCCAGCACCGGCCCGCCGGTTTTCGCACCTACATGCTGGTGTCGATGGCCGCCGCCTGCACCGCGATCCTGAGCCAGTATCTGGACCTGATGCTGAATACCTTCTGGAAGGACGCCTATGACATCGTCGGGCGGCGGACCGATCTGGTGCGCCTGGGCGCCCGGGTGGTCTCCGGCATCGGCTTTCTCGGCACCGGCACCATCATGATCACCGAGCGCAAGGAGGTCACCGGCCTGACCACGGCCTGCTGTCTCTGGGCCGCGGCCTGCATGGGGCTTGCCATCGGCGCGGGCTTCTACGAGGGCGTGCTGGTGGGCTTTCTGATCGTGGTCTTCGTCATGCGTCTGCTGCCGCCGCTGGAGCGGGTGCTTCTCTCCAGTTCTACCCGCATGAACATCTTCGTGGAGATGGACAGCCTGCGGGATCTGCATGTGGTGTCCGAGAACATCAAGGCCCGCGGGATCTATCTCTATGACATGGAGATGGGTAAGCGGGAGACCGGCGGCATCAGCCATGTGACCGGCATCTTCAACGTCCGCCTGCCGAAGCGGGAAAAACATACCGAGGTGCTGGCGGCCCTGGCGGTGCTGCCCGGCGTCGTTGCGATCGAGGAGGTGTGAGTATGCTGCATATATTTGATTTTGCGCGGAGCATGAGCTTTTCCGCAGTCGCCGTGCGCATGCTGGCGGCGGTGCTCTGCGGCGGGCTGATCGGCCTGGAGCGAGAGCTCAAGCGCCGTCCGGCGGGCTTCCGCACCCATATCCTGATCTGTGTGGGCGGCGCCATTACCATCCTCACGAACCTCTATCTCTATCAGGTCATGCACCTCTATACCGACATCTCCCGTATGGGCGCCCAGGTCATTGCCGGTATCTCCTTCATCGGCGCGGGGACGATCATCGTCTCCAAGCACCGGCGCGTCAAGGGCCTGACCACGGCGGCCGGTCTCTGGACCGTGGGCATCATCGGCCTGGTGTGCGGTGCGGGCTATCTGGAGCTGGCGCTTTTCGTCTCTGCCATGGTGCTGCTGGCGGAGATCTTCCTCTCCAAGCTGGAGTACCGCTTCGCCCGCCGCATCCGGGATGTGAACCTCTATGTGGAGTACCGCCATTCCAGGGACGTGCAGCCCATCATGGACGCCCTGAACGCAAACGGCGCGGAGGTGGCGGATCTGGAGATCTCCCGCGTCACGGACGAGGAGGAGAACCACTACTATGCGGCGGTCTTCTCTGTGGAAGTACAGCGGAGCGTCCTGAATGAACAGGTCATCCCCGCCGTCACAGCGCTGGAGAATGTGATCACGGTGGAGGAGATGTAAGGAACATCCACACACAATATTGAAAAAGCAAAGAGTATGGAGGATAAACAATGAACAATAAAGGTGTTGGTGCGGTGTTCTGCCTGATCGCCGCGCTCCTGATCTCCGCAAGATATCTTGCTGCCGCCCTGTTTATGAGCGGCGTTGTCAGCTGGGACAGCAGCCTGTTTCAGGCCGGACTCAGTTATGTGGGTTCGCCGCTGCAGACCCTGGCGATCCTCGCGCTTGTTGCGGGAATCGTTTTCCTCACCCTTGGCTTTCTGGACGATCGGAAGAACGCCCGGAAGTGAAGCCACTGCAAAGCACATTCTATCCGGTTTCCCGCTGGATGGCGGCGGTGGATTCGAATCCCCTTCGGGGACTAGGAAAGGCCCGGACTACTGTCCGGGCCTTTCCGTCGCCACAATCGCCTGCGGCGAGAGGATCGAATCAAACACCTTCCTCCACCAAACAAAAACACCGCCTTTCGGCGGTGCTTTTGCTTGGTGGGGGAAGGTGGATTCGAACCACCGAAGGCATTGCCAGCAGATTTACAGTCTGTCCCCTTTGGCCACTCGGGAATTCCCCCATATTTAGTTTCCCACGTCCATCTCCGAGCAGAGCCCAGCGGAGCGGGTCTGCGAGGAAGAGGAGACACAGCGAAGGGAGCGAGCTTTCACGACGCTTCGTGGAAGCGAGATGATCCGTAGCTTGTGTCGACGATGGAGCTGGTGGACGGACTCGAACCCCCGACCTGCTGATTACAAATCAGCTGCTCTACCGACTGAGCTACACCAGCATTTAACCGGCTCGACTATAATAGCAAATCAATCTTCATTTGTCAACACCAAATTTTACTTTTTCTGATTTCCCTGTTTTGCCGCTCATACGTTGAAAAAACAGGTTGCCTGTGGTACAATGCGGTCGAATCTCTGCACAAGATGAGGAAGACTATGAAAACTGCGGTACGATATCGTGTGGGGCTTGCGGTGCTGCTCCTGCTGCTCATTGCGGTGGTGGCCCTGATCGTGGGGCGGCTTTTCCCGGCCAAACCCAAGGAGCCGGAGGATCCCCACGCCGGGCAGGTCTATGTGTACGACGGCTTTGACTGGGTATGGATGACGCCCTATGAGGGCATCCCCGCCGCCACACTGACCCGGGAGGATTTCAGCGAAATCAATGGACACCTGACCTACATGGGCGACAAGTACACGACCCTCCGGGGTGTTGACGTGTCCGAGCACCAGTATGAGGTGGACTGGCAGCGGGTGGCGGAGTCCGGCGTGGACTTCGCGATGATCCGCGTGGGGCGTAGAGGCTGGACCGAGGGCGGCCTCTTTGAGGATCCCTGGTTCAAGCGCAACATTGAGGGCGCGCTGGGTAGCGGCCTGCAGGTGGGCGTCTACTTCTTCTCCCAGGCCGTCAACGTCCAGGAGGCCATTGAGGAGGCCCGCTTTGTGATCGACCGCCTCTCCGGCTATCGGGTGACGCTGCCGGTGGTCTTTGACTGGGAGAAGGTGGAGGGCGCGGAGGACGCCCGCACAAACGACTGGAATGCCGCCACGCTCTCGGACTGCGCGGTGGCCTTCTGCGAGACGGTGAAGCGCGCGGGCTACACGCCCGGCCTGTATTTTAACCGCCATCTGGGTTACTACGGCTTCGATCTGCCGCGCATGCAGGACTATGTCTGGTGGTTTGCCCTGCCGGAGATGGGCTACCCCAGCTTCTACTATGAGGTCGACATGTGGCAGTACAGCTTCAACGAGACCATACCCGGCATCTCCGGCCAGGCGGATATGAACCTGATCTTCTATCCTACCGGGAACTAAAACACCCTCTGTGAACAAGCCGTTCGCAGAGGGTGTTTTCGATAGGGGAGAGGCGCTCAGGCGCCGATGAGGTAAGCCAGATACGAGAGACAGACCGGCAGGCGCGGGCTGTTCGCGAGAATGCCCAGGTAGACCGGCTCCGGGAAGCCCGCGTCCGCGAAGAGGGGGAAGTCTGTGAGCACGATCGCGTTTTCCACCTCCTCGGAGACGACCTGATGGCTCTCCGCCTCGCCCAGCTGGTATTCGATGCCGTTGTCCTCCAGGATCACGCTGTTGCTGACCCGGTGCCCGTCGAGGGCGTCGAGCAGCGCCGGGTCGGCCCCGTCGAGAGCATCAGACAGCGACAGCAGATAGCCGTTGCGGGAGAACAGATCGTAGGACTCCCGGTTCAAAAGCACCAGATCCATCTTCTGGGCCTGGATGGCCGCCATGGTCTTGATGCGGGAGGCGTAGGCGTATTCATGGTTCATGACGTCCGCGTCGTCCGACAGATACAGATCGGGATACCAGTAGACTTCCTCCCGGGCGGGATTGTACCCGGCATCCAGCAGGTAGCCGTTCAGGAGCTCGCCCTGCAGATCCTCGCCCAAGCTGACATTCGCGGCGGCCACATACAGCACCGGTTCTTTCGCCGTAAGCTCGCGATGCAGCGCGGAGCCGAGGATCACCAGCGCAATCAGTGCAAGCAGAATCGGCCATTTATAATATAAGTAGATGTGCTCCAGCTTCTTCGCCGGGGGCATCGCGCGAAAAGCCGCCTTCTGGGCGGCTTTTTCCTGTGGGGAGAGCTTCATGCTTCAGGCTCCTCCCCGCCCTCGTCGCTGTCTTCGGAAGGCTCTTCACGGTCCTCCGGCGTGCCGGAGACGGAGATCAGAATGCTGTTTAGGAGCCAGGCGCTAATAAGCGCACAGAGACCCTCGCCGAAGATGATCATCGGCGTGAACCAGGCCACGACCACGAAGAACATGGCAAAATGCACCGCGAAGACCAGAATGGTGGCGAAGAGGTAATGGGTGCCGATGAGGAAGGCATTTTTCAGCATGGCGGTGTTGGTGTTCGAGACGCTGGCAAGCAGGGGAAAGACATAGAGCAGCACAATGACATAGACCACGGTCGCGGCGATGACCACCGCCAGCACCAGCGTCCACAGTACGGCGGCGGGGCCGGCGGAGATCTGACGCAGGTGATAGAGAATGTAGCCGTCCGCCCCCAGGAAGAGCCCGACGCCAAGCAGGATCAGCCAGAGCACGGTGGCCTGCTTGAAGTTTTCCTTAAACGAGCGGAAGAACTGGGAAACAATGTGGTTGTCCTCGTCGCGCACCAGCTTGAGGCTGGCGTAATAGAGGGCGGTGGTGGAGGCGCCGATGGTAAAGACCGGCAGGGAGCACACAAACCAGATCAGGTTCAGCACGCAGCTGCTGCTGAGTTTCAGCAGAATCTGGCTGAACTTGCTTTCATAAGAAAAGAACTTCATGGAGCTTTGCCTCTCAATCAAACTTGGTGGAATCCCGGTAAATCAGATCCGTCTCCGTGTGGACCACACGATAATCCAGCGACGGCTCCCGGATCCGCGAGATCAGAAGATGCATGGCGGAAAAGGCCATGATCTGCGTGTGGATGTGGACGGTGCTCAGGGGCGGCCGGCTGATCCGGGATTCGGCCGAATCGTCAAAGCCAAGGATGCGCACGTCCTCCGGTACGTTTTTCCCGATGGAAAAAAGCGCACGAATCACGTCCCCGGCCACAAAATCGTTGGCGCAGATGAACACGTCGGGCAGTTCTCCCACCGCGTCCAGACACTCGGCGATCTCATCCTGATGGTTGTAGCGGATGCAGTATCGCTCCTCCACCGGGGCGCCGCCCAGAATCATGGCCATGCGGAAGGCGGAGTAGCGCTCATAAAAGCTCTGGCAGTGCAGGTAGTTTCCAATGAAGCCGATCCGGCGGTGCCCCGCGGCCAGCATGTCGTTGACAAAACGGGTGATCCCGGTCGTGTTGTCCATATAGAGCTGGTCTGCGGGGATGGAGCCGCCATTGATTTTGGCCGGACCGTCCACGAACAGGACGGGCAGTCCCAGGTCACAGATCATGAGATCGTAGTCCCTGTCAAACATTTCAATGCACAGAATGGCGCTGACGCGCTCTCTGCTGAAGCTGGCGGGCAGCGTTTTGTCCCGCAGGTTCTTCTCCGTGACACGGTGCGTATTCATCGTATAGCCCAGCTGGGAAATCTCGCGCTGGAACTTGTCAAGCATGGTGGAGGCAAAGTGGGACTGGGTCAGGAAGGCGGTGGTAAGAAGGGCGATCTCCCCCACGAAGCCCGACGCCGGCTCGGCATCCGGCACGGGGGAGGCAATATTGGCCAGCGTGGCCACATAGGAAAACTGCTTGTAGCCCATCTCCATCGCCTTCTGCAGGATCTTTTCCCGGGTGGCATCGGCCAGACCCTCGGAATTGTTGATCGCCTTAGACACGGTGTTGCGCGAGATACCCAAGGCCTCGGCAATATCCTGGATCGTCACTTTTTTCTTCATTTAAACCCACCTGCCCATCTTTTATAAACCGATAGTAACACAGGCATCCTGCAAATGTCAAATGCTGCACTTGTACAATGAGTGTGCAAATGCCAAATCCAGGCATTGTGCAATCTGTGGGAATTTGCCCCTCGTTTTTGGGCTCTATCACCAAAATATTGTGTAATTGTTAATTTTTTGTTGACACCATAGGGGTCGGATGCTAAGATACAACTGCAAAATGCGGCGCGCTATGTGTGCAAATGCACATTTTCACACAGGCGAACCCAGAGAAAAGGAGGAATTTCATGAGAAAGGCCTTGGCTAATGCTTCCGATCAGAAAGCCGGCGGAAGCAAGATGCACAACACGCTGGTCTATCTCCGCCAGCACTGGCAGCTGTATCTTCTGTTCATGCTGCCCGCCTTCGCGCTGACGGTGATTTTCCGCTACATCCCCATGGGCGGTATCCTCATCGGCTTCATGGAGTACAACCCGATCCGCGGCATCCTCGGCAGCGAATGGGTTGGCTTCGCTCATTTCAAGCGTTTCCTGTCCTCCCCCGACTTCATGCGTTATCTGATGAATACGCTGAAGCTGAGCGTCTTCGGCCTGCTCTGGGGCTTCCCGGCTCCTATCCTGCTGGCCTTCCTGCTCAACCGCATCCTCTCCAAGAGCATCAAGCAGAAGATCCAGCTGGTGCTGTACATGCCCAACTTCATCTCTGTCATCGTGCTTTGTGGTATCGTGCGCATCATGCTGGCCCCCACCGGCATGATCAACATGCTGCTCGGTACCAAGACCAACTTCATGACCATGCCCTCCGCGTTCCGCACCATTTACATCGCGTCGGGCATCTGGCAGGGCGCAGGCTGGGCCTCCATCATCTACACCGCAGCTCTGTCCAATGCCAGCAAGGAACTGAAGGAAGCTGCTGTCATCGACGGCGCCAACATCATCCAGCAGATCAAGGCTGTTGAATGGCCCGCCATCAAGGACACCGTTCTGATCCAGTTCATCATGTCTGTCGGCAACATCATGTCCGTCGGTTTTGAAAAGGCCTACGCCCTGCAGACCGACCTGAACCTGAACGCATCGGAAATCATCTCCACCTACGTGTACAAGAAAGGTCTTCTGGACGGCGACTACGGCTTTTCCACCGCTGTCGGCCTGTTCAACACCGTCATCAACGTCGTGCTGCTCATCTCCATGAACACTATCGTCAAGAAGATGAACGACGGCAAGGGCATTTAAGGGGGTGCGGAATATGCAGACCAAGAAAAAGAAAAAGAGCGAATTTGCCAAGCTCCCCGCTGGCGATAAGGTCCTGATGCTGATCTCCTACACTATCCTGGGCCTGTTCCTCGTCGCCATCATCCTGCCGGTGATCTACATTATCCTCGCTTCCTTTGTTGACCCGGTCACGCTGCAGAACAGCGGCCTGTCCTTCGACTTCTCGAAGTGGACTGCCACCGCTTATGAGCGCGTGCTGTCGAACTCGCAGATCTGGGTCGGCTTCAAAAACGCCCTGATCTACTCCGTCCTCTTCACCATCATCTCCGTCGTGGTGACCCTGCTGGCGGCCTACCCCATGTCCCGCGCTGACTTCAAGGGCCGCGGCTTCTTCAACACCATCTTCGTCATCACCATGTTCTTCGGCGGCGGCCTGATCCCGACCTACCTGCTGATTGCAAACCTGGGCATGCTGGATACCATCTGGGCCATCCTCATTCCTCCTGCCTTCAGCGTGTGGAACATGATCATCGCCCGCACCTACTACATGGGCATCCCCAGAGACCTGCAGGAGGCCGCTGAGATCGACGGCGCCACCGAAATGGTCTACTTCTTCAAGATCCTGCTGCCTGTCTGCACGCCCATCATCGCCACCATCTCCATGTGGCAGTTCGTCGGCATGTGGAACAGCTACTTCGATGCGATGATCTACCTGAACAGCGCCTCCAAGCAGCCCCTGCAGCTGGTCCTGCGCGCCATCCTGATTCAGAGCCAGCCCCAGCCCGGCATGGTGTCCGACATGCAGTCCACCGCTGCCCGCGCCCAGCTGGCTGAGCTTCTGAAGTACGCGACGATCATCATCTCCTCCCTGCCTCTGATGATCATGTACCCCTTCTTCCAGAAGTACTTTGACAACGGCATTATGGCCGGCGCCGTCAAGGGCTAAAATCTTCAATTGCGAACTGCGTTCACAATTGATTACTCGCGCATATCGCGCTGCGCTTGGTCAGCGCGAGGGCTCGCTCAGCTCGCCTCAGGGTGTTTTTGAGGCGGCTGAGCTGCCTCAAAAACCATGAAAATCTTTCTTCGCCGTACCCGGCGAAGAATCAGAGGGAGCGCCCTCTGAACTCCCCCGATGGGAACCATATGTGCCTTGTGGGCACCAAGTTTTGTTGCTCAAGGGCGTAAGCCCATAAAGCATAATAATGAAAAAGGAGAACACAAGATGAGCAAACTGCACAAATCCCTCGCTCTGGTCATGGCCCTGGTTATGACCGTGGCTCTGCTGGCCGGCTGCGGCGGCTCTGCCCCCAGCAGTGCCGGCAGCGCAGCGGCTCCCGCTGAGGCGGAAGTGCCCGCGGAAGGCTACACCTTCCCTCTGGCCGAGAAGGCTGAGATTTCCGGCCTGACCAGATTCCCCGCCAATACCGAGTCCGACCCCAACAACCGCACCATCTACAAGCGTCTTGAGGAGAAGACCAACGTCCATGTCAACTGGAAGGCCATTCAGGCCGACCAGTGGGGCGACAAGATCGCGCTTGAGCTCGCCAACATCAAGACTCTGCCCGAGTTCATTTCTCCTGCCGGTCTTGGCGATGCTGACCTTCTGAAGTATGCCAAGCAGGGCGTCATCATCCCCCTGGAAGACTACATCACTCCGGAACTGATGCCGAACCTGACCAAGGTCTTTGAGCAGGCTCCCGAGTACAAGGACATGTGCACCGACGAGAACGGCCACATCTGGACCCTGCCCTGGATCGAGCAGCTGGGCGTTGGCAAGACTGCCATCCAGACCATCGGCAACATGCCCTTCATCAACACCGCATGGCTTGACTTCCTTGGCCTTGAGATGCCCAAGACCGTCGACGAGTTCGAGCAGGTTCTGCTTGCCTTCCGCGACAATGCCGACGCTCTGAAGGCGGAGTTCAACATCGAAGGCGACATCATCCCCCTGGCCTGCATCGTGAACGGCGGCAACGAAGACTGCCGTGTTCTCTGCAACGGCTTCGGCGAAGGCTATGGCGATCCCGACGACTGGCGCCACATCGTCATCACCGATGACAAGCAGGTCATCTGCGCTGCCACCACCGACGGCTGGCGTGCCGGCGTGGAATGGCTCCACAAGCTCTACACCGAGAACCTGTTCGACCCCGATGCCTTCACGCAGGAGTGGTCCACCTACGTTGCCAAGGGCAAGAGCGGCCGTTACGGCGTCTGCTTCTCTTGGGACGTTGCAAACATTGTCGGCCTGACCATGGCTGACATCCAGAACGGCACCGCCGGCTGGGCTCCTCTGCCCATGCTGAAGGCTGACACCGTGAACCTCACCCCCAACACTGGCTCCCTCACCTCCGGCTTTGACCGCGGCCGCGGCGCTGTCCTCACCGCCAACGCCAAGAACCCCGCCCTCATCTGCGCCTGGCTCGACCAGATGTACGATCCCCTCCAGTCTCCGCAGAACAACTGGGGCACCTACGGCGAAGATGACGGCTTCGACATCTTCGTGATGGACAAGAACGACAAGGGCGAGCCCATGCTCAAGCATGCTGACCTGGGCGATCACTCTCCCGTTGAGGTCCGCGAGGCCGAGATGGTCGATGGTCCTCTTGCTGTTCTCGACAGCTACTACGGCGTTTACGTCACCTGCCCCGACGATGCTCTGTATCGTCTGAACTGGATCAAGGACATTTACACGCCCGACATGCACACCAAGTATGTGTTCCCCAACGTGCTGATGTCCTCTGACGACACCAAGGAGATCTCCAACCTGCTTGCCGATATCGACAAGTGCATCGAGACTGCTCGCGCCAACGCGATCATGAACGGCTTCTCCGACGCCGACTGGAATAAGCTCCAGAGTGATCTGCAGGCCTACAAGCTGGATCAGCTCCTGGCCATCTTCCAGAAGTACGTGGATGCTTCTTCTGACGCAGCTCTGATCGCAAAATAACATACCATCACCCATTCGCGCCGCTTCGGCGGCGCGAATGGGCAGAGAGAAGGGCTCTCCACTGAGAACCCTTCTCTCTGCCGATAAAACATCCTGCTCATAAAAACGAGCTGCTCCTCTCTGCGCGTGAAAGGCAGGAGGAACCTTGCAAAGCATAATGAGCCTGACGCTCCCAGATGCGGCATTTCGGAACCGGCGCACATCAGAATCCTGTTGACAGGGCAAAGCCTGCGGAGTATGATTGGTCGACCGCAGAACCGAGAGCCTGCAGGCGATGGCGCTTTTTGGGCGTTGCGGCAGAGAAACGGGCTTCCTGAGAGACACCCGCTTCTGTACCACAAGTAAACAGAAGGGAAACACTTTAAATGATTAGTAAAAAGCTGCAGCGTGCCCGGGATTTTGAGAAAAAATACCTCCGCTATACCGAGGAGGAGCTGCCCAGATTCCATGTCACCGGCGGTATCGGCTGGATCAACGACCCCAACGGTTTTGCCCCCTACCAGGGAGAGTACCATCTGTTTTTCCAGTATTACCCCTATGACACCAAGTGGGGTCCCATGCACTGGGGCCATGTGAAGACCCGCGATTTTATCAAATGGGAGCGCCTGCCAGCGGCGCTCGCGCCCGACAGCGAGTATGACCGGGACGGCTGCTTCTCCGGCGGCGCGGTCGAGCTGCCTGATGGGCGGCATCTGCTGATGTACACCGGTGTGCGCAATGTGCGGCGCCGCAACGGCAAGCTTCAGGCCTTCCAGACCCAGTGCATCGCCATTGGCGACGGTGTGGATTATGAAAAGCTGGCCGCGAACCCTGTGATCGACGCCGAACTCCTTCCCGAGGGCGGCAGTACCGAGGATTTCCGGGATCCGAAGATCTGGCGCGAGGGCGACAAGTTCTACGCCGTCATCGGCAACCGCTGCGCCGACGGCAGCGGCACGATCCTCCTGTATGAGAGCGATGACGCCATGCACTGGCGCTATGTGAGCGTGCTGTCCGCCTGCCACAATCAGTACGGCCGCATGTGGGAGTGCCCCGATTTCTTCCATCTGGACGACAAGGATGTGCTGATCACCAGCCCCCAGGAAATGAGCGCCATCGGTCTGGAGTTCCATCCGGGCAACGCCAACGTCTGCCTGGTCGGCCACTTCGATCCGGATACCCATCACCTGAACCGGGAGTGGGTGCAGGCCATTGACTACGGCCTGGACTTCTACGCGCCCCAGACCCTGCTCACCTCTGACGGGCGCCGTGTCATGATCGGCTGGATGCAGAACTGGGAGACCTCCAGCTGCAAGCCGCAGGAGCTGCGCTTCATGGGCCAGATGACCCTGCCGCGCGAACTCTCGATCCGCAACCGCCGCCTGTATCAGAACCCGGTGCGGGAACTGGAGAAGTACCGCGGCGTGAAGATCGACTACTACAACGTGCTCATCAACGGCGAGACCAGCCTCCGCGGCATCAGCGGCCGCAGCCTGGACATGACCGTCACGGTCCGTCCCGGCAACGAGAGTAGCATGTACAAGTGGTTCCGCCTCTATGTGGCCCGGGACGGCGAACATTTCACCATGATCCGCTTCCGCCCCGACACCAGCACCATCAAGGTGGACCGAACCCACAGCGGCTTCCCCCACGACATTGTGAACATCCGTGAATTCCCGGCCTGCGTCCACAACGGCGAGCTGAAGCTGCGCGTCATCATGGACCGCTACAGCCTGGAGCTCTTTGTCAACGACGGCGAATCGGCGGCATCCTTTGTCCTGTACACCCCGCCCGAGGCCAGCGCCATCAGCTTCACCTCGGAAGGCGCCGTGCTGGTGGACGTGGAGAAATACGATCTGGAGATGGATTGACACATGAAAAAAGCTTTTGACGTGATCGCGCTGGGCGAGCTGCTCATTGATTTTACGGAAAACGGCGTAAGCGCGCAGGGGAATCCTCTGCTGGAGGCCAATCCCGGCGGCGCGCCCTGCAATGTGCTGGCCATGCTCCAGAAGCTGGGCAAGCGCACGGCTTTCATCGGCAAGGTCGGCAGGGACATGTTCGGCACGCAGCTGCGGGAAGCGGCCGCCGGCGCCGGCATCTGCATGGATTACCTGCTGGAGGACGAGAGCGTCCACACCACGCTGGCCTTTGTCAAGACCTATCCCAACGGGGACCGGGATTTCTCCTTCTACCGCAATCCCGGCGCGGATATGATGCTGACGATGGAAGAGGTGCCCAATGAGGCGCTGAGCAATGCCGCGATCTTCCATTTCGGCACCCTGTCCATGACCCATCCGGAGGTGCGCCTCGCCACCCGCAAGGCGGTGAACCTGGCCCGGGAGGCCGGCGCCCTGATCTCTTTTGACCCGAACCTGCGCCCGCCGCTCTGGAACGACCTGGAGGAAGCGCGGGAGCAGATCAACTGGGGCCTGGCCCACTGCGATATCCTGAAGATCGCGGACAACGAGATCGAATTTGTGACCGGCGAGAAGGATTTTGACAAGGGCGCCGCCATCCTGCGCGAGCGCTTCCCCAACATCAAGGTCCTGAACGTGACCGCCGGCGCCGACGGCAGCTACAGCTTCTCCTTCGGCCACCGGGTCTTCGTCCCTTCCTTCCGTCTGGGCGGCACGATCGAGACCACCGGCGCGGGAGACACCTTCTGTGCCTGCGTGCTGAACTACGTGCTGGAAAACGGCGCCGAAAAGCTCAGCGAGAAGCAGCTGACCGAGATGCTGCGCTTTGCCAACGCCGCGGCTTATCTGGTTACCACCAAGAAGGGCGCGATACGCTCCATGCCCGAGCGGGAGCAGGTCGAGGCCATCCTCGCCGCAAACTGACAGCCTGATTTAATAGAAAAACGGAGCGGTTATCCGCTCCGTTTTCTCTTTGAATCTCTATCTTGCTTAGCGCATGGCGCTGCCGAGCTGCATGGTCTCCATGATCTTGTAGCGGTCCATCTGCAGGTGCTTCTTCATCTGCAGGGCCTCCTCAATGGGAATCTCCACAATGCCGCCCTCCTGGGTGCCGATGATGCAGTTGCAGCGTCCCTCGGCCAGGGCCTGGACCGCGTAGTAGCCCATGCGGGTCGCGGTCTCGCGGTCGCGTGCGTTGGGGGAGCCGCCGCGCTGGATGTGGCCCAGAACGGTCACGCGCGGGGAGATGCCGATGGCCTCTTCGATCATCTTGCCGAATTCCACGGCGCTGCCCGCGCCCTCGGCCACCACGATCATGAAGTGGGTGTTGCCGGCGAGACGGGACTCCTGGATGCGCTCGATCACGTCCTTCTGGAAATCGGTCTCATGCTCGGGCACGAGGACGGCCGTCGCGCCGACGGCGATGCCCACGTACAGCGCCAGGAAACCGGCGTTGCGGCCCATGACCTCCACCACGGAGCAGCGCTCGTGGGACTGCATGGTGTCCCGCAGGCGGTCGATGCATTCGATGGCGGTGTTGCAGGCGGTGTCGAAGCCGATGGTGTAGTTGGTGCAGCCCACATCGTTGTCGATGGTGGCGGGAATGCCCACCACGGGTACGCCCAGACGGCTCAGCTCCAGCGCGCCGCGGAAAGTGCCGTCGCCGCCGATGGCGACCACCGCGTCGATGCCCAGCATCTTGCAGGTGGCCACGGCCTTCAGGCGGCCCTTCTCGCTCATGAAGTCCTCGCTGCGGGCGGTATAGAGAATGGTGCCGCCGCGGTTGAGGATATGGCCGACGCTCTCCCGCTGCAGGGTGGTGAAATCACTGGTGATCAGGCCCTGCCAGCCTCTGCGGATGCCGATGCATTCGATGCCGTTGGCGTGGGAGGTGCGGACGACCGCGCGGACAGCCGCGTTCATGCCGGGGGCGTCACCGCCGCTGGTGAGAACGCCGATGCGCTTGATTTTTTTATCCATGCTCATGCTCCTCTTTCCTCTTGTTTTTGCCGGTTTCAGCTGCTTCTGATTATACCAAAAGAGATACAGTTTTACAATCCCGATGCGGTGATCCGCGTCAGTTTTTTAGATAAAAATCCGTGAGGCAATCGGTCTCACGGGCTTCACTTATGCGGCAGGGGAGAGATTCACGGTGAGCAGGTCGGCCTGGGGGCCGATGCTCAGCTCCAGCTCGTAGGGGGCGAAGCCCTCCGGCACCTTTAGAATGTGTACGGTATAGGCAGCGCTCTCACCCTCCATCTCCGCCATGCCGGTTTCATCCGACGTCACGGTGACGCACTGGGTATCGGTGCAGAACTCCACCAGCACGCCGGGGACGGGCGCATTCTCCTGATCCATGACGAGTACCATGTATTTGACCGGCTCCTTCTTCCCGAGCCCGCAGCCGCAGAGCAGCGAGAGCATGAGGCAGCAGGCCAGCAGGATGACAATCACTTTTTTCATAGGGATCTCCTTTTCGTTCGTTATTTGCGCTTCGGCGCTTATTATACCGCGGGAAGCGTTACGGGTCAAGCAGCACAGGATGGGCGGAAGCGAAGACGGGAGGACCGGTATTCGGCTTTATCCACAAAATCGCATGGAAAAAGCTGATAAAAAAACTACGATTCTTGCAAAGACTACAAAGTGTCTATATAATGGTATGGAAAAAGGAAAACAGACTTGCAAAAAGCAGTATTTGGGACTACAATATTGTCTGAATAATAACAATCATTTTTCCGGAGGCTGTCTTGGAACACCTTAGGATCGACATACATGGGATCGTGCAGGGGGTCGGTTTCCGGCCTTTCATGCACCGACAGGTGCGGGCGCACGGCCTTTGCGGCACGATCCGCAACAGCTCCTCCGGCGTGATCATGGAGCTGGAGGGGGAGCGCAGGGCGCTGGAGGCTTTCCTCGAAGAACTGCCCCATAAGGCGCCGAAGCTGGCCGTGATCGACCGCATCGAGCCCCGGTGGGGCGGAGAGCTCCAGGGATACGAGGGCTTCACGATCCTTCCGAGCCTCGTTGAGCGGGTGCGCAACACCCTCATCTCGCCGGACGTGTGCATCTGTGAGGACTGCCGGCGGGAGCTTCTGGACCCGAAGGACCGGCGCTACCGTTATCCTTTCATCAACTGCACCAACTGCGGCCCGCGCTTCACCATCATCCGGGACGTGCCCTATGATCGCCCCCTGACCTCCATGGGCCGCTTTCCCATGTGCCCCGACTGCGAGCGGGAGTACCACGACATCGAAAACCGCCGCTACCACGCGCAGCCGGACTGCTGCCCGGTCTGCGGGCCGCACCTCTTTTTCGTGGACGCCGAGGGGCGGCGCACGGACGGGGACGAGGCGGCGCTGGCACTGGCCCGGGATATGCTGAAGGCCGGGATGATCGTGGCCGTCAAGGGCCTGGGCGGCGTGCATCTGGCCTGCTCCTGTGACGATCCCGCCGTGGCGCAGCGGCTCCGCCGGCGCAAGCAGCGGGACGAAAAGCCCTTCGCCCTCATGTGCCGGGATCTGGACTGTGCGCGGCAGATCTGTGAAGTCAGCGACGACGAGGCGCGGCTTCTCGAGGGGTATCAGCGGCCCATCGTGCTGCTCAAAAAGAAAGCGCCGGGCCTGAAGCATCTGAGTGAAAACGGCTATTTGGGCGTGATGCTGCCCTATACGCCGCTGCACGTCCTCCTGTTTGGGAACGATATCGACAGGCTCGTGATGACGAGCGCCAATCTCTCGGACACGCCCATCGTCTACAAAAACGACGAGGCGCTGGAGAGACTTCAAGGCATTGCCGACGGCTTTCTGCTCCACGACCGGGAGATCCAGACCCGCTGCGACGATTCGCTCTGCTTCTGCGTGGACGGGCGGGAATACCCCCTGCGCCGTTCCCGCGGCTTCGCGCCCTACCCGATCCGGGTGGAGCGGGGGAGGAGCAATCTGCTCGCCTGTGGGGCGGAGCAGAAGGCGGGCTTCTGCCTCTCCAAGTGGGACTACGTCTTCCCCAGCCAGCACATCGGCGATCTCAAAAACTTTGAGACGCTGGAAAACTACGAACAGCAGATCGCCCATTTTGAGCGCCTGTTTGACATTCACCCGGAGGCGATCGCCTGCGATCTGCATCCGGACTATCTCTCCACCGCCTACGCGAAAGAGCGGGCGGAGCGGGAGCGCCTGCCCCTGGTGCAGGTGCAGCACCATCACGCGCATCTGGTCTCCTGCATGGCCGATAACGGCCTGAGGGATCCGGTGATCGGCCTCATCTGGGACGGCACCGGCCTGGGGACGGACAATACCATCTGGGGCGGCGAGTGCCTGATCGGCGACGCGAAGGGCTTTGAACGCTTCGGCTCCATCCGGCCGATCCCGCTGATCGGCGGCGATATGGCCACAAAGGAGCTGGATCGCGTCGCTTACGCGCTGCGGCGCGAGGCGGGGCTGGAGACGGATGAGAATCCAATCTTCGAGACCATGCTGAAGAACGGACTCAATACGCCGCTCTCCTCGGGCATGGGGCGCCTCTTTGACGGGGCGGCCGCCCTGCTCGGCATCAAGACCCTGGCAAGCTACGAGGGCCAGGGCGCGGTGCTGCTGGAGGCCGCGGCGGCGGAGGACGAGGCAGGGGAGTACCCCTTCGAGTTTGCGGACGATCTCCTGCGCTTCGACTGGCGGCCCATGATCCGGGCCATGGCGGAGGATCGTGCTGATGTCTCCCGCAAAGCTGCGAAGTTTATGAACACGCTGCTCGCCATGGCGGCGGAGCAGGCGGAGATGGCGGCGAAGAAGAGCGGGATCCGCGATGTGGTGCTCTCCGGCGGCAGCTTTCAGAACATGTATATGCTGCGCAGGCTGCCCGCAAAGCTGCGGGCGCGCGGGCTGCAGGTGTATCACCACAGCCGCGTCTCCTGCAACGACGAGGGCATCGCCCTGGGCCAGCTTGCTGTATTAAATGAAAAATTAAAAATGAATAATGAATAATGAATAATATAGGTGTCGCTTCGCGACAAATAATAATCATTCGCCTTTGGCGAACACAACAATTATTCATTTTTCATTATCCATTATTCATTGAAAGGTTTATTATGTGTCTTGCAGTACCGCTGAAACTGATTGAGATAAACGGAAAAGAAGCCGTGGGGGACGCCATGGGCGTGCAGCGGAAGATCCGGGTGGACTTCATCCCGGAGCCAAAGATCGGTGACTATGTGATCGTCCACGCGGGCTTTGCCATCGAGCGCCTGCCTGAGCAGCAGGCCCTGGAGGATCTGGAGAGCTGGGGGGAACTGGATGAAGCCCTCCGCTGAGCAGCTTTTGGCTGCGATCCGCGCTCTGCCGCTGCCGGAAGTGCAGCTGATGGAGGTCTGCGGCACCCACACCATGGCCATCGCCGAGGCGGGAATCCGGAGCCTTCTGCCCGAAAACGTGAAGCTTTTGAGCGGGCCGGGCTGCCCGGTCTGCGTGACGCCCGCGGAGGTCATCGACGCGGTGCTCTCGCTTGCGATGGAGAAAAACCTGATCCTCGCAAGCTATGGCGATATGATCCGCGTCCCCGGCAGCCGACCGGGGGACAGCCTGCAGCGCAGGCGCGCCTTGGGCGCCGACGTGCGGGTATGCTATTCGCCGATGGACGCGCTGGATATCGCGGCGGAGAACCCCGGGAAAGAGGTCGTCTTTCTCGGCGTGGGCTTTGAGACCACGGCCCCCGGCACCGCGGCCGCGGTGCTGAGCGCTGCGGAGAGAGGTCTCAGGAACTTCTCCGTCTGGTCCATGCTCAAGACCGTGGAGCCTGCGCTGCGGGCCCTGATGGCCATGGACGGCTTCAATGTACAGGGCTTTCTCTGCCCCGGCCATGTGGCCACGATCCTCGGCGAGGAGGGCTTCCGCTTCCTGCCGGAGGAATACGGGATGCCGGCCGTCATCAGCGGCTTTGAACCGGAGGACATCCTGCTCGCGGTCTACAAACTGCTCAAGCAGATCGCGGACGGCGCGCCGAAGGTGGAAAACGAATACACCCGGGCGGTGCGCCCAATGGGCAATCCACTGGCGAGGGCCATGATGGCAAAGTGCTTCAAAGCGCGCCGCGATCTCTGGCGCGGCCTGGGTGAGATCCCGCAGAGTGGCCTGGGGCTCCGGGAGGAGCTGGCCGCCTTTGACGCCGAGAAGAAGTTCGGCATCGAGATCCCCGGCCCCGCGAGGACGGCCTGCCGCTGCGGCGAGGTGATCACCGGGCGGATGAACCCGACCGGCTGCCCGCTCTTCGGCACGCGCTGCACACCGGAGGATCCGGTGGGGCCCTGCATGGTCTCCTCCGAGGGCGCCTGCGCGGCGTGGTACAAATACCAGTAAATGAATAATGAATAACGAATAATGAACAATTAAGGTGTCGCTTCGCGACGATTACAATCCGTTCGCCTTCGGCGAACACTACAATTATTCATTTATCATTTTTCATTATTCATTTCCATTACAGAGGTTGGACGACACGCACCATGGAAGAAATCATTACCCTTGACTACGGCAGCGGGGGAAAGAAAACCGCGCGCCTCATAGAAAACAGCATCGTCCCCGCGCTCTCCAATCCCGCGCTCAATGCCCTGACAGACGGGGCGATCCTGGGCGATCTGGTCTTCTCCACGGACAGCTTCGTGGTGGACCCGATCTTCTTCCCGGGCGGGGATATCGGGGAGCTGGCCGTCTGCGGCACGGTAAACGACGTGTCGGTCTGCGGCGCGGTGCCGCAGTATTTAAGCTGCTCCTTTATCATTGAGGAGGGCCTGCCCCTGGCGGATCTGGAGCGGGTCATCGCCTCCATGAAGAGAGCCTGCGAGAAGGCGGGCGTGCAGATCGTCACCGGCGACACCAAAGTGGTGGAGCGCGGCCGGGGCGACAAGCTCTATATCAACACCGCCGGCATCGGCAAGCTCAAATACCCCGGTCTCTCCCCGGCGAAGATCCGGGAGGGGGACGCGGTGCTCGTCTCCGGCACGGTGGGCGACCACGGCACGGCCGTGATGCTGGCCCGCAGCGGCATGATGCAGACAGAGCTCAAGTCCGACTGCGCGCCGCTCAACCGCCTCTGCGCCGCGATCCTGGATACCGGCGCTGCGGTCCGTGTCCTGCGGGATCCCACCCGCGGCGGCGTCGCCACCACGCTCAATGAGTTCGTGGAGGGGACAGGGCTCGGCATTGAGCTCACAGAGGGCGCGATCCCGGTACGCCCTGCGGTGAAGGCCGCCTGCGGCATGCTGGGGCTGGAGCCGCTCTACTGCGCAAACGAAGGAAAGCTCCTGGCCGTGGTGACTCCCGAGGACGCGGAGAGCGTGCTCGCCGCCATGCGCTCCCTGCCCGAAGGGGAGAACGCCGCGCAGATCGGCGTCGTGACCGCGGCGGCGCCCGGCAAGGTGCTCATGAAGACCGCCCTCGGCGGCCGCAGAGTACTGCAGAAGCTGGCCGGCGCGCAGCTGCCGCGCATCTGCTGAGAGCCTGCCGCGGCGATGAGAGCAGCTCCTTCGCTTTCCGCAGGAAGGCGAATGGATGAATTTGTCAGCAAACATTTTCCCATAAATCGCATCTTATCTTACAGACCAAAAGAGAGAAAACAGGAGTATGCGGCAGACGCAGAGCGTTTGCCAAACAACAACGAGAGGTGATGTATTTTGCAGGAGTACAAACGCATCGACATCAGCAAAGCAGAGATCGTACCGATCGCCGAGCGCATGCGCAAGCAGAACGTCTACCTGGTGATGATCCACGCCTTCGTCAATAAGGAAGGACTGCTGGACGTCTCCTGGGACTACGCGGTGGACCCCGGTGTGGAGTCCTACCACGTGGTGGGCGAGACCACGCTTCCCAGCATCGGCGAGATCTACGACGCGGCGGCCACCTGGCCCGAACGGGAGCTCAACGAGCTCTTCGGCATCGAGTTCGAGGGACTGGATACCACCCAGCGTCTCTTCCTGCCGGAGGATCTGCTGGAGACCCAGGGCCGCGGCCAGATCATGGTCACGCCGCTGTCTGAACTGGTGGAGAAAAACAAGAAGGAGGCCGGACAATGAGCTATATTGTTCCCATCGGGCCTTACCATCCCGCCCTGGAGGAGCCGGTGCATGCCAAGCTCTACACCGAGGGCGAACTGATCAAGGACGCGGAGGTCTTCGTCGGCTACAACCACCGCGGCATTGAGAAGCTCGCCACCGAGCGCAACGCCATCCAGACCCTGGTGCTGGTGGAGCGCGTCTGCGGCATCTGCTCCCATTCCCACGCCTTCACCTACGCCATGTGCGTGGAGGCCATCAACGGCACCGAGGTGCCCAAGCGCGGCCAGTATATCCGCGTCATCACCGCGGAGCTGGAGAGACTGCACTCCCACTTCCTGTGGCTGGGCATCGCCTGCCACATCATCGGCCATGACAGCATGTTCATGCACATCTGGGACGAGCGCGAGCTGGTGATGGACATCCTGGAGAAGATGACCGGCAACCGCGTCAACTACGCCATGGTCACCATCGGCGGCGCAAGACGCGATATTGACGACGATCTGCGGCGTGAGATCCTGGACGCCTGCGTCAAGCTCAAGGCGCCTCTGGACCGCATCACCGAGATTGCCCTCACCGACAAGACCATCGCCATGCGCACCAAGGGTGTCGGCGTACTGCCCACGGCGGACGCGATCCGTCTCGGCGCGGTCGGCCCCCATGCCCGTGCCTCCGGCGTGAACATCGACGTGCGGCGCGACGCTCCCTACAGTTGCTATGACGAGTTCGAGTTCGACGTGCCCGTGGTGGACAGCTGCGACGTGTTCGCCCGTGTGGTCGTGCGTGCGCTCGAGTGCTACGAGAGCATCAAGATCATCCAGCAGGCGCTGGAGAATCTGCCCGAAGGCCCCATCAATCTGGGCACCAAGCTGCCCAAGATCAAGGAAGGCCAGGCGGTCTGCCGTCATGAAGCGCCCCGCGGCCAGCTGAGCCACATGGTGGTCGGAAACGGCGGTCTCACGAACCACCGCGTCTCCGTGCACGTGCCCAGCTTCAAGAACACCCCGACGGTGCCCTTCATGCTGCGCAATAACACCGTGGCCGACGCGGGCCTCATCATCGCCAGCATCGACCCCTGCTTCAGCTGCCTGGATCGCTGATGCATGAGCTTGCACTGACCGAAGGGATCCTCGCCATCGTGGAGCAGGAGGGCAAAAAGAACGGCTTTTCCCGGGTGCTGGAGATCACGCTGAAGGTCGGCGAATTCTCCGGCGTGGTTCCGGAATGCCTGCGGGAGTTTTTCCCCATCGCCTCCAAAGGCACGCTGGCCGAGGGCGCGGCGCTGGCGATCACACCGGTTCCCGCCGCCTTCCGCTGCCTCAGCTGCGGCTTTGAGGGCCCTCTTCCCCGGCACACGGCCTGCTGCCCCGACTGCGGCGGCAGCGCCATCCGGATGGTCTCCGGCCGGGAGTTCTTCGTGGAGAATCTCAAAGTAGAATGAGCCTCCCCTGAAAGGGGAGGTGCCCCGCAGGGGCGGAGGGGTCGGAAAACCCCTCAGTCATGCTCCGCATGACAGCAAGCTCGGAACATCGCACGCTTCCCGCGCGTCGAAATGCTCCCCTTGGCAGGGGAGCCCGGAGCACTCAGAAAACGCACAGACCCCTCAGTCACGCTGTGCGTGACAGCAAGCTCGGAACGTCGCACGCTTCCCGCGCGTCGAAATGCTCCCCTTGGCAGGGGAGCCTATAAGGAAACATTATTGTACAAAGGAGTTGTTGCTTCTTGCGCAAGACAACATTCCCCGCAGTGCTCGCCACCTTCGTGGCCTGCTTCCTGTTCTGGATCGTGCTGGATTTCAGCTTCAAGGTCGAGGAACTGGTAGCCGGCGCGGTGGTGAGTCTGGCGGTGGCGCTGTTCTCAGCCCGCTTCTTCATCCATGAGAAGGCCGGCTGGTTCTTCAACCCCGTAAAACTCTTCAACCTGCTGTTCTACTGGATCTGCATCTTCCCGGTGGAGCTGGTGAAAGCCAATGTGGATATGGCCAAGCGCTGCTTCACGGGCTGCACCAACATCAACCCCGGCATCGTCAAGATCCCGGTGGACATGAAGTCCGACTATGGCCAGGCGGCTCTGGCCAACTCCATCACCCTGACCCCCGGCACCATGACCTTGGACATTGCCGAGGAGGACGGGCAGACCTATTACTACATTCACTGGATTGACGTGACGGCCACCGGCAAGGAAGCCGGAGACGCCATCAAGGGCAATCTGGAGAAGGGACTCAGGAGGGTATGGGAATGAGCGATTTTCTGATTTTTGCGATTTTCTTTGCCGTTCTGGCGGTCCTGAACCTGTACCGACTGGCCAAGGGCCCCACAGCCGCTGACCGCCAGGTGGCCGGCGACTGCGCCGACATCCTGATCTCCTGCGCCATGGTCCTCTTCTCGCTTTACAGCGGCAGAGGTATCTATCTGGACATCGCCATCATCAGCGCCATGCTGGGCATCATCGACACCATGCTGGTCGGCCGTTATCTTGACAGAGGGAGGTGGCATTACGATGCTGATTCGGATCATCGCTGACGTTCTCATCTTCATCGGCGCCATCTTCGCCACTGCCGGCACCATCGGCGTTCTCAAGATGCCCGATACCTACAGCCGCATGCAGGCGAGCACCTGCATCTCCACGCTGGGCATGCTGGGCGTGGCCCTGGGCGCGCTGCTCTATGCCATCTTTGTCATGGGCAGCGCCTCCACCGCCATCAAGGTCTGCGTCATCGCGCTGCTGATCTTCGTCACCAACCCCGTGGGTGCCCACGCCATCGTCAAGGGCGCCTACCGGCACGGGATCCGTCCCGAGAAGCCTATGGAAGTCGACGACTTCAGGAGGGATTTCGATGAGTAATCTGATCGTGATTCTGAATGTCCTGGTGATCCTGGGCCTGGTAGTGTCCGCGATCCTGGCGGTGCACTTTGAGAAGCTTCTGAGCTCGGTCATCGCGCTGGGCGTGGTGGGCATCTTCGCCGCGGCGGAGTTCCTGCTGCTGCACGCGCCCGATGTGGCCATCTCCGAAGCCGCCGTCGGCGCGGCGCTCAGCCCGCTGATCTTCATCGTTACCCTGAAAAAGATAAGAGGAGGGGACGATAAATGAAGAAGTTTCTGACTTTTCTCTGTCTGGGCATCATCCTCTTTGCCTGCGTTTTCGCATGCAGCGACCTGGCCTCCATGCCCCGTACCTACGAGGGGCAGAACGCCGCGGTCTCCGTCTACCAGCTGCAGCAGGACCCCATGTCCTATGACGACAGCGTGGCTGACGGCGCGGCTGCCGCCATCGTGCAGCAGAACCTGGAGAAGACCCACGCCGTCAACGACGTGACCTCGATCGTCTTCGACTTCCGTGGCTACGACACCATGGGCGAGGCCTTCATCCTGATCACCGCCGTGGCCGGTTCTGCGGTCATCCTGTTCACCAAAAAGAAAAAGGAGGACAAGAGCGATGAATAACAAGCCCGAAATCAAGCGCGTGATTCAGCGCTGCGGCTGCGACTCGATCCTCCCCTTTGCCCTGGTGTACATGTTCTATATCATCCTCCACGGGCATCTGTCCCCGGGCGGCGGCTTCCAGGGCGGCGTGCTGATGGTCGGCGTGGTGCTGCTCATCTATCTTGGGCACGGCTACGCGGTCACCGAGCGGGTGCTGCATCCGACGCTTCTCGGCAGGGCCGAGGGTCTGGCCGTCACCATCTACATCGCGCTTGCGATGCTCGGCGTGGTGGCCGGCGCCCAGTTCTGCCAGAACGTGGCCTTCCAGAACGGGAACATCGGCGATCTCCTCTCCTCCGGCACCATCGCCTGGATGGATGAGGCGGTAGCCTTCAACGTGCTCACCGGCGTCGCCGTTCTGGCGATTACGATGCTCGGCCTGCTGATGGGTCGGGATATCGACAACAAAAAGTGAGGAGGGAATGACATGATACTGCTCAACTACATCGCCTCCTTCTTCCTGATCGCCCTGGGCCTGTACTGCATCGTGACCAAGTACAATCTGGTCAAGACGGTCATAGGCCTGTCCATCATGGACTACGGCGTGAACCTGCTGATCATCACGATCGGCTTCAACCCCGGCGGCACCGCCCCCATCTTCACCTGGGGCGAACTGAATCCCGCGAGTTTCTTCGTCGATCCCATTCCCCAGGCGCTCACGCTTACCAGCATCGTTATCGGCGCCTGTGTCACCGCCATGAGCCTGTCCCTGGTCATCAAGCTCGAGGAGCAGTACGAGACCATCGACACCCGTAAGATAAGGAGGCTGAGAGGATGAATCTGCTTAGTCTTCAGCATTTCCCGATCTACTCGATCATGGTGCTCTTCCTCGGCGCCTTCCTGATCGTCATGTTCGGGCAGAACAAGGTCATTCGCCATGCGGTGGCCCTGCTTGCGACCTTCGCATCCTTCTTCTTCATGGCGATGCTCTTCAAGCCCGTCATGCTGGAAGGGGAGACCATCGCCTACTGGATGGGCAACCGCGTCCCCGCCGGCGGCTACGCCATCGGCATCGCCCTGGAGGTCGACGCGCTGAGCCTGTTCTTCGGGCTGCTCGTGTCCTGCGTGGTGTTCGTCGCGTGTATCTACTCCATCCAGTACATGAGCCACGACGACAATGTGCCCCAGTACTACACCCTGTTTCTGATGCTGGCCGGCGGCGTCATGGGCCTCGTCCTCTCGGGCGACCTCTTCAATATGTTCATCATGGTGGAGATCCTGACCTTTGCCGCCGTGGCGCTGACCGCCTTCCGCAACACCGCCAACGGCGCGCTGGAAGCGGCCTTCAAGTACCTGGTGGTCGGCTGCATTGGTTCCACCTGCATCCTGGCCGGCACCATCGTGCTCTATGCCCAGGTACATACCCTGAACCTGGCCCAGATGTCCGCCCTGATCCCCGGAAACCTCTCCAGCGCCACGAAGCTTGCCTTCGCGCTGCTGTTCATCGGCTTCTGCACCAAGGCCTTCCTGGTCCCGTTCCACCCCCTGGCGGCGGACGCCCACGGCGCGGCTCCCGCTTCCATCTCGGTGCTGATCTCCGGCGTGCTCACCAAGTCCGGCATCTACGGCCTGATCCGTCTGAGCTACTTCCTGTTCCAGTCCATGGCTCTGGGCACCATGCAGTTCTGGCTGGTGTTCCTCGGCAGCGTCTCCATGTTCGTGTGCGTGACGATGGCTCTGGCCCAGCATGACTTCAAGCGTCTGCTGGCCTTCCACTCCATCTCCCAGATCGGCTATGTGCTGGCCTCCGTTGGCCTCTGCACCGCCTTCGGCATCTCCGCGGGCCTCTACCACGCCATGAACCACACGCTCTTCAAGGGCCTGCTGTTCCTTGCGGCCGGCGCTGTGCTGCATGAGACCGGCACCACCGACCTCGGCAAGCTCGGCGGCCTTGCGAAGAAGATGCCCCACACCACCGTCCTCTTCCTGATCGGCGCCTTCTCCATCAGCGGCATCCCGCCCTTCAACGGCTTTGCCTCCAAGTGGATGATCTACCAGGCCACCTATCAGAGAGCGGTGGAGACAGGCAACATCGGCTTCCTGCTGGTCACGATCTGCGCCCTGGTCACCTCCACGCTGACGCTGGCCTCCTTTGTGAAGGTCACCCAGTCCGTCTTCTTCGGGCAGCTCCCGAAGGAGTATGAGAATGTGAAGGAAGTGCCCTTCGGCATGCGTTTCGCCATGGGCATCCTCGCGGCCATGTGCCTTGTGACCGGCCTGCTGCCCAACATGGTCACCCGTTACCTGACCGAGCCCGCCGCCCGCGCGGTATTCAGCGTTGTTGATTACATCAACAGCATGATGGGCTCCGGCTATGCCCAGTCCGCCATGGCGGCCCAGCCCCTGAACCCGGATGTGAGCTTCGCCTCCGCCGGCGTCTGGAGCCCGGTCTCCTGGCTGTGCCTGCTGATGATCGCGCTGCTGGCCATCACCATCGTGGCCGTCGCCGGCAAGTACGACCGCGTCAGCGTCAAGACCCCCGAGAACCGCAGCGGCAAGTACGACCTGTTCTACGGCGGTGAAGAAACCGTCTACTCCCAGGTCGGCGGCGACGATCTGTTCTGGGGCTTCAAGCACAACTGGCGGCACTACTTCAGCTTCATGCACGAGCTGCACAGCGGCGTGGTCAACGATTACGCCCTCTGGGCGGTGGTGGCGCTGGCCCTGGCCATCGTCTACGCCCTGATCGTTCTGTAAGGAGGTGGGAACATGATTTTAGAAGCTGTCAAATACCTGGCCTACGTCCTCATTTTCCCCGGCTTCCTGTTCTGCTTCCTGACGGGTCTGCTGCTCAGCGGCATTGACCGCAAGCTGGTGGCCCGGATGCAGAAGCGCGTCGGCCCCCCGATCCTGCAGCCCTTCTACGATTTCTTCAAGCTCTGCGGTAAGGAGACCATCATCCCCGCCGCCGCCAACCGCACCGTCTTTCTGATGGCGCCGCTGGTGGGTCTGGCAGGCCTGGTGGTGCTGCAGCTCTTCATCCCCGTCTTCAACTTCACGGCCTTCTCCAGCGTGGCGGACGTGATCGTCATTCTATACCTGCTGCTGATCCCGGCCCTGTCCATCATGATCGGCGGCGGCGCCACCGGCTCCCCCTACGCGGGCGTCGGCCTGAGCCGCGAGATGGTCACGGTCCTCTCCTGCGAGCTGCCTCTCGTCCTCGTGCTGCTGGCCGTGGGCAAGAAGGTGGGCGCGGCCACCGGCACCGGGCTCTGCTTCTCCCTGACGGAGATCGTCCGCTACCAGATGGCAAACGGCAGCCTCCTGGGCAAGCTGAGCATGATCCCCGCGGCCGTGGCCTTCCTGCTGGTCATCCCCGGTGAGACCGGCAGCCACCCCTTCGACGCGGCCGAGGCCGAGACTGAGATCTGCGAAGGCATGCTGGCCGAGTACAGCGGCGCGCCCCTGGGCGTGTACAAGCTGAGTCACTCCATCAAGCTTCTGTCCATGACGAGCCTCTTCGTGATGCTCTTCCTGGGCGGCATCGGCGGCGGTATCCAGAACCTGGTCCTGGCGCTGGGCCTCGCCGGCGGCGCAGCCGGCGCGCTCACAATCCTGCTGGACGTGATCGTGCTCTTTATCCTCTGCGTCATCCTCACCGCGGTGGCGATCTCCTTCGTGCACGCGGTCACTGCCCGTCTCAAGATCGAGCAGATCTTCAAGTACTACTGGACCGTGGTCTCTGCCCTGGCGCTCATCAGCCTGGTGCTGGCCTGGTACGGTCTGTAAGGAGGTGCCTCTATGTTTAAGAAATTGATCGAAGAGAGCACCGGCAAATCCCCGTGGCTCTTCCACATCAACGCCGGCTCCTGCAACGGCTGCGATATCGAGCTTGTGAGCGTGCTGACCCCGCGTTATGACGCGGAGCGCCTGGGCTTCAAGCTGGCCGGCAGCCCCCGCCATGCCGACATCGTTGTGGTCACCGGGCCCATCACGGCCCAGTCCCTGCCCCGCGTGCTGCGCTCGATCGAGCAGGTGCCGGAACCCAGATGCATCGTGACCATGGGCTCCTGCCCCCAGTCCGGCAACGTGTTCCGCGGCAGCTACTCCATCTGCGGCCCGCTTTCCAAGTATGTGCACGTGGACGTGGACGTGGCCGGCTGCACGCCGAAGCCCGAGGCCGTCATTGACGGCCTGGCGCTCGCCACCCAGATCCTGCAGGAGAAAAGGAGGGCAATGAAGTAATGGATTTCCCGTTTGTGAAAGAAGCCATTTCCCAGCTCTTCTCCAAGCCCAGCTGCGCCATGTACCCGGCGGTGGAGAGCATTGCCGCGCCCCGCTACCGCGGCCGCATCGCCTTTGATCCCACCAAGTGCATCAACTGCCTGATGTGCGAGCGCGTCTGCTGCGGAGGCGCCATCACCCACACGGTGGAGAAGACCGAGGAGGGCGACAAGATCACCCGCAGCTTCAACCTCGGCTGCTGCACCTTCTGCGCCCACTGCATGGATTTCTGCAACCACGGCGCCATCCAGCTGACGCAGGACTACCACATGATCGCCACCAAGGACGAGGACCTGATCGTCTCCGGTACCTTCATCAAGAAACCGCCGGTGAAGAAGGCCGTCCCGCCGAAGCCTGCCGCTCCCGTGGCTGCGGCCCCCGCGCCCGCTGCGGCAGCGCCTGCGGCGGAGGCTCCGAAAACCGAGGCTGCGGCTCCCGCCGAAGCTCCGAAGCCCAGGGATGACGGCAAGCCCGTGCAGGACCCCGCCAAGTGCGTCTACTGCACGATCTGCGCCCGCAAGTGCCCCGCCGGGGCCCTGACTGTGGACCGCGCGGCCAAGACCTGGACGCTGGACGAGGACGTCTGTGTCGGCTGCGGCACCTGCGCCGCCGCCTGCCCCAAGAACGCGATCATCATGTGATCCCTTCTGCAATACAAAACAGCCCTGACCGGAATGGTCAGGGCTGTTGAGACTGTAGACAAACTCACGCGGCAGAAGTAAGATACGCATGGAGAGGGTGCGAGAGGGGATCGGTTATTCC